>Ga0181523_10000606_pt1 | contig 40663 bp, 28 predicted proteins | sample PEATcosm2014_Bin_43_FD_119752 | JGI IMG/M metagenome (GOLD analysis project Ga0181523, IMG submission 119752) | Peatland microbial communities from MTU Mesocosm Facility, Houghton, MI, USA - PEATcosm2014_Bin05_30_metaG | ecosystem: Environmental > Terrestrial > Soil > Wetlands > Peat | place... | reverse complement strand
TTTGACTCAGCACCAAGCCAACCGCTCATTCTATCACAATCCGCCCGCCTCAACAGGGGGACGCTCCTTTACCGCTTACAAATAATGAAAGGGTCCTCGGAATCAAGTAAACAAAGGGATGAATATAGGCTTGACGGTTGTTTCGGGGACGGAACTTGCCCGCATTCTACCGGACCGCTGAATTCACAGATGCTTGTCGGCAAAATCGAGGAAGACTTTCCAATCGCCCCGCGTCATTGAGTGTTTTCCGGGGCGGATAAAAAACCCCAGGTTGCTGTCAATCACTTGGTTTGTCCCGGGCATCGTTTGCGCGGCCAGGCCTTCGGCGCCCGTCAAACGATAGGCTCCGCCGGCCGCCTGCAACATCTCGAAGGCCCCGGACGGATTGGCCCATGTGTCCTCCACCGCCGCGCCGAGCAGGACGGGCCGCGGCGCGCACAACGCAATCAGACAATCCTGGTCGAATGGCAGCCGTTCAGGCTGATCGTTGAACTGTTTAAACACGCCGCAGAACCACTCCGGGAACCTGGTGTTGATCTGCTTGACGGATTCGCCGGTCCTGCCGCGGCTCGGCGCTGTGCCGCCGCAGCCGGCTTGCAGCGGTATGACCAGGGCCGCCCGTTCGTCGAACGCGCCCGCCAGGAGCGCGGCCTTGCCCAGGCGCGAATGGCCGACCAGGGCGATGCGCTTGCTGTCAATGTCCCGGTCCCTGGCCAGATAATCCATCACGCGCTGCATTCCCCAAGCCCAGGCGGCGATGGTTCCCCAGTCATCAGGAGCGCGGGGCACATGAATCATTTCTCGCACGCCGCCCCCGGCGTTTGTTTTGTCCAATTCGACATCGCCGCAATAATAAGTGGCCACGGCATAACCGCGGTCGATGGATTGTTCCAGCGCCCAGGTGTCAGCCTCCTGGCCGCGCCCCGCTTCTGTGGCGTGGTTGTCCACCACGTGGGGGAGTTCGGGGAGCATCCAGGCGGCGGTCACCGGCACTTTGGGATCGGCGACCAAGGTGTGATTTCCGCTGAAATTCATCCCCAGAAAAACCGGCGCCGGTTTGTTGCGCCGGTTCGGTATCACCATCAGCAAATGGACCTGGGGCGCCGGGGCCTTGCCCAGGCTTATCGTCGCCAATTTGAGCGTGGCCTTGCCGTCGAAAAAGTTCCTGTCAGTGTAAGTGGTTTTCCCGGTGACTTTCACCGGCGGCGGAAACCAGCCGTACATGTAATGTTGGAAAAGCGCCTTCAACTCCGGACGGCGTTTCTCGAACCATTCCTTTTTCGACGTGACTGGCGTCCCGTCCACCATGACCAATGGGTCGGGCGTCTCCGGGCGCAACGGAAGTTCCGAAACTGGAGGAAAAGACTCCGCGCCGCTGGCGCCGAAGGCCGAAAGGAGTAACGCAGTCATAATCAAGTGCATATTCAATGATATTCCTGTTTGCCGATGGTTTCCCCCGCACGCCCGGCGCGGTAGCCGTAAAGCCCGTAAAAGGCGATGTAGGCAAAGGCGGCCATCGGGACGACGAAAGAGGACTGAAGGCCAAATCTGTCCGCGACCGTTCCTTGGAAGTAAGGCAGAATGGCGCCACCCAGTATGGCCATCACCAATAGCGAAGAACCCTGGCTCTTCAATGGCCCCAAGCCTTCGATGGCCAATGAAAAGATATTGGACCACATGACTGAACAAAAAAGTCCGACACCGAGGATGGCCCATTTGGCTGTCCCGCCAACAGTCAATATTCCAAAGCCCAGGAGAATGATGATCATAACGCTAAAAAGCGCCAACATACGGTGAGGGCTGGCCTCGCCAAGAAAGAAGGCAGTCAACAGAATCGCCAAAAGAACTCCGTAAGGCCACACATTGGCCAGACCACAAACCCCGGCCGCCTGCGGCGCCCAATCCTGATGCAGGAGCCGGGCAATGCCGGCAAGGTTTAAAATCACAACGAAAGCCAGGACCGGGACCAATAAAACCAGGGCGTGCTTTATTGTATTTCGCAAATCGCTTAGCGCAAAGGCGCCCATGAATCTCCCTATCATCAGCCCGCCCCAATAGAACGACACATACGGGCTTGCGGCAGCGTGTCTTAATCCGGCAATTTGAGGCTCGGCCAAAAAATTGATGATCAAACTGCCCACCGTTACTTCGCCACCCACGTACATAAAGATGGCCAGCATTCCCAGGGCAGTATGAGGATGCTTCAATGCGCCCCAGCCGCGACTGATCTTTTCTGTATTGGTGAAATTTGGAACATGTGCGAATTTAAAAAATATCGCCAGAACCACGAACGCGATGGCAAATCCCATGTAGGGAACTTTGACAGCCTCCGCCCCGTGCGCGTCCTTCGACGTGAAATAGGTGAACACCAGGAAGCCACCTATGATGGGACCAAGAGTGGTGCCAAATGAATTGAATGCTTGAGACAAATTCAGCCGGCTGGAGGCAGTGCGCTCGGGTCCCAGTATTGTGACATAAGGATTGGCTGCGATCTGAACCATGGCCAAGCCGAGGCCGATGACGCACAGACCCAGGAGAAACAGCGGGTAGGAGATGGTCACGGCAGCAGGGTAGAATATTGCGCAACCAGAGGCCGTGATGAGCAGGCCTGCAATCACGCCGTTTTTGTAGCCAATGCGATTGATTGGATCGCCGGAAAACATCGATATGAGGAGGTAAATCAATGCACCGACCCCATATCCGCCAAAAAACGCGAAATCGACAAGCATCGCTTGTCGATAACCCAGGGTGAAAGCCTCCTTGAAACGCGGAATGAGAATATCATTCCACACTGTAATAAACCCCCACATAAAAAAGAGGATAGTCATGATCGCAAAGGGGCCGCGATAAGTTTGTCCGGCACTTTCCCGGGAGCTGGAAACGGTCCGATCAGAGGGGCTGCTGATGATTGCCATATTTGATCGACGAATTGTTCTCTGCCCATTAATGCCGGGTCTCCAAAGGCATTGCAAGTATCCCCTGCGGCAGCAGGAGTCATCCATGGGTCTGCTTGAGGCCGATGTCCTTTTCGTACGAGCCCAGTGTCTTGGTCGGGCTTCTCTGGCTGGACTTCAACTCGGACTGCAAAGTGGCCAGGCGGCTGATCGCCACCGTGGCCAATGCGCCTCCGGGAAATCTTTCAATAATGCGATGCAGGGCGCTCTCCGCCGCCGCCGCGTCTTGGGCAACCTTGATGTGCAACGTCGCCAATAAATTGAGCCAGCGCGCGACGTGTTTGGGTGGTTCGGCCGGCAGGGCAATCAGTTGCTCCAATTGATCCGTGGCCAAATCGAGCCGGTGAAATTCCTCGGCGTAGAGGATCGCGAGCTTTTCCCGGGTGTCAGTATCGGATGGGTGCAACTCCAGTTGCCTGACATATTCCTCCGCCAGGGCGTGAGGATCGGCGGGGGCTGAAACTGGCGCGCTGTCCTTGCGCAAACCGATGTCGCGCTCCCCATGTTCCACTGTGAATTTGCTCTGATAACGGACGCGGCTCGTTTCATCGGCTGAACCAAGGTGCGCGATGCGTTGTTCCGCCGCGTGCGCGAATGGCGTGCCGGGATAAAGTTGGGCAATGCGTCGCAACGACCCGATCGCCGCCTGGGCGTCCCGTCCGAACTGCAATTGCCAATCCGCCAACAAGTGCAGCGCGCCAGCCATTTCATTGGGGGCGCGGCCGGGCAGTTGCAGAAATTCATCCAGGGTCGTCTGCGCGGCGGGCAAATCCTTCAGATCTTCCATTTGCATCGAGGCCAGTTTCATGTACCCCTCAAAATCGCCCGGAAATTCTTCCAATTGTTTTCGCACCTCGGCCATCGCCTCCTCATAAAGCCCCTTCCGGCGTTTCCCCTCAGCTATGAAATAAAATGGCTTTGCCTCGGCCTCCTCGTCGCCGCCATCAAAGGCGCTTGTCAATGGGCTGGCCAGAGCAGCGCCAATGCTTGGAACCCATATCCGGCCAAGAATAAGCGCGGGAAAAAGTATGAAGAAAGGTTTGATGGTCATGAAGAGAGGATGACCTGGAACCCGGAACCAGGAAATGAACCACATGATCAAAACCAGCGCCGCCGAAATGATCCACCTGCGAACCAGAGCACCCCGGTCATCACTGCGCCTGTAACTCCGATAAGCCAGAATGGCCAGGGCCGGCAAAACAATCACCCAACAAACCGTGTCGACTGCGTTGGCCCACGGGTGCGTCATAATTCATTTATTTAAATCAATTTTCAGTTCCGTACGCGAGCCTGTTTTTTTGTTGCGGATCTCCATTTTTTCCACTTGCCACCGGCCATTGACTTTTTTGAAGCTGCTGCCGTGCAGGGAGTATTCCTTGACGACGTGTCCCTGGGCATCATAAGCATCCGCGATCAGCGGGGCGCCGAACTCTTTGTCGATGTCGGATTTGACGCGGACAATGTCCCGGGCCTGCGGATCGCTGCTTTCCAGGACATAGCAAGGTTCTCCCAGGCGCATTTCGCCTTTTAACTGCCGTTGCACGGGCCAATGCAGAAACTCCAGCCCCAAATCCGCCAGTGAAAAATCAGAGCCGGCCAGGGCAATGGAAGCATCCGCCGCCGGCACGGGCGCGGGTTTGGGCAATGCGGCGGAAGGAGATGCGGCCCGCGAATATAGATACTGGTTGGGCCCGTTGGTGCTGTGCAACACCACGAGGCGCTCCGCGCCGGATTGGGCGGTCCCGGCCGTTTCATAATCCGTCTCCCAGTTGGTCGGGTTGATGGTAACCCGGCAAACGATTGGGATTTCCCTTGGCGCGCCTTCCGACTTGATGATCAGCCTGCCGTGGAATTCAGAATTCTCCTCCGGGACCGCGGAGCGCAGATGTTCGGCCAGGGCCTGGCCGGCGGCGAATTCCTCCGGCCTGCCGGGGCCGGTCTCCGCCCCCAAAGGCGCGGCGATGAGGCTAAAAAAGCGCACGGCAAAACAAGCCAGGAGAATGGCGTGGAAAACGCGGCGCATTATTTTGGACACAGAGCCAGGGTAATCATTTGGGAAATATTCCTGACAAAATGCGCCTTCAATTTCCGCCGCACCTCGACCGGCACTTCCAGCCAGTCGTTGCGATTCTGGTCCGGCAGGATGACTTGCTTCAGTCCGGAACGGGCCGCGGCCAGCACCTTCTCCTTGATGCCGCCGACGCGCAGAACGCGGCCGCGCAAACTGATTTCGCCCGTCATGGCCAGATCGGAACGGACCTGCCGGCCGGTGAACAACGAGGCCAGGGCGGCGACGATGGTCAACCCCGCGCTCGGGCCGTCCTTGGGCGTGGCCCCGGCGGGGACATGGATATGGATATCGCGCTTGTCGTGATCGCTCAAGTCAATCTTCAAGGCGTCGGCGCGATTGCGCAAAAAACTAAAGGCCGTGTGTGCGCTCTCTTTCATGACTTCGCCGAGCGATCCGGTGAGAATAAGGCCGCCCTTGCCGGGCATGCGCGTGGCCTCGATAAACAGGATTTCCCCGCCCACCGGCGTCCAGGCCAGGCCGATGGCAATGCCGCATTCGGTGATGCGCTCCGCCAGCTCGGAGGTAAACTGAGGCTGGCCGAGATAGCTGACCAGCGCGCCCGGCGTGATGGTCAATGGGCCGCGCTGGTTCCGTCGCGCGACAATTTTGCGGGCGGCCTTGCGGGTCAACGCCCCGATTTCGCGTTCGAGCTGGCGTACTCCCGCTTCGCGCGTGTAATCCTGGATCACCTGGCGGAGGGTGGCGTCGGGAAAGTGGACCAGTTTTTTCTTCAGGCCGTGCTCCTCCAGTTGGCGCGGCACCAGGTGCCGCCGGGCAATTTGCACTTTTTCCGCGGCGGTGTAGCTGGGCAGATCGATCACTTCGAGCCGGTCGCGCAACGCGGGATGGATGGGATCGAGCCAGTTTGCCGTGGTCAGGAAGAGAACGCGCGACAGGTCGTAAGGGATGTCAAGATAATGATCGGTGAACGTGTTGTTTTGGGCCGGGTCCAGCACCTCCAGCAGGGCGGAAGCGGGATCGCCGCGAAAATCCGACCCGACCTTGTCCAATTCATCCAGCAGGATGACCGGGTTGCTGGATTCGACCCGGCGCAATGTTTGGAGGATGCGACCGGGCAACGCGCCAACATAAGTCCGGCGATGACCGCGAATTTCCGCTTCATCGCGCATGCCGCCCAGGGAGATGCGGGCAAATTTGCGGCCCAGGGCCTCGGCCACGCTTTTGCCCAGGGAGGTTTTGCCAACACCCGGCGGCCCGACCAGGCAAAGAATCGGGCCTTTCAATTGTTGCTTGAGTTTGATGACGGCCAGAAATTCCAGAAGCCGGTCCTTGACTTTGCGCAGTCCAAAATGTTGTTCATCCAGCAGACGGCCCGCGGCCGCCAAATCCAGTTTGTCCTCGGTGAATTTGGACCAGGGAAGATTGATGAGCCAATCGAGATAATTGCGCGTCATGGTGTACTCGGCCATGGACGGGGACATTTGCTGCAACCGCTCCAGTTCCTTGAGGGCGGTCTTTTTCGCCTCCTCCGGCAAAAGGTTCTGCTCGATTTGATCGTGCAGCTCCTTGGCTTCAGTCGCGCCGGTATCGACTTCGCCCAACTCGCGTTGAATGGCGCGGATTTGCTCGCGCAGGAAAAAATCGCGCTGGTTTTTGGACATCGAGGCCACGACCTCGTTTTGAATTTTCGAGCCCAGCCGGAGCACCTCCAATTCGCGGCTGAGCAACGGCAGCAGGCGGGTCAGGCGGTCCTTGACCACCGGCGTTTCCAGCAGGCGCTGGCGCTCCTCCAGGCTCAGATTGAGATTGGCCGCAATTAAATCGGCCAGTTTGGCCGGGTCTTCCGTGTTGAGGGCGGCGACTTTGACCTGCTCGGCCAGGGTGGGCGAGAGTTTGACCACTTCCTGAAATTCGCGCTCCGCATTGCGCGCCAGGGCCGTCAATTCCAGCGAATCATCGGCCACGTCTTTGAGTTTCTCGATCCGCGCGATCAGATAAGGCGTTTCCGTGGCGTAGTCAATGACTCGAAACCGGCGCAGGCCCTCGACCAGCACGCGCACGGTGCCATCGGGAAATTTGAGCATCTTGAGCACCCGCCCGGCGCAACCATGCGGCCATAAATCGGCCGGGGTGGGGTTTTCGATCTCCGCATTGCGTTGCAAAACCAGCCCGAGAAAGCGGTCTCCCGCAACCACGTCGTCAATCAGACGGATGCTTTGGGGCGATTCGACCAGCAAAGGCATGACTGTTCCGGGGAAGATGACAATGTCCGACAACCCCAGGATGGGCAGGGATTCGGGAAGGGATTTGGACCATATTTTGGTCCCGGACGAATCGGGCGTGCCGCCAGCCCCAAGGATGCTGATAAACTCAGTTTCCGGTGTGGTCATGCAGTGGAGTTAAGTCTCGTCGTTGCCGATCAGGTTGGAACTGGAAGACTGCAAGTCCATTGGCACATCAACACGCAGAAAGCCATTTTGGTAAGCCGCCTTGGCCCGGCTCAAATCATAGCCCTCGGGCAGTTCGATCACGCTTTCGAACCCGCCGTAGTTGATTTCCATGACAAGGAATTTGCACTGCGGCGGCCGGCATCCGTCGGGCCGCTGGCCGCGGATGCGCAGGCGGGGGCCGTCGATGGTCAGCTCCAAATTCTCGCGTTGCATGCCGGCCAGTTCGACTTTGATGATGATCGCGCCGTCGGTGATATAGACATCGGTATTGGGGACCCAGTGGGTATCGTGTTCCTTGGTGAAAGACATCTTTGTCTTGGAAAAGGCCAATGCTGAACTGATCTTTTGCATGGTAAGAGGGGATACTATTTCACGGTGAGGGGTTTGGCAAGTGGCAATGAAGTTTGTCACGGCGGTTATTTTGACTTAACAATGATTTGCGCGCGCTGCCCCTTGCGCGCATGAAAGACGATCGAGTCTTTTGACCCTGACGGGGAGGCGCATCCGCAATGGGTGTCGCGCTCGAAGCTGAACTTGCGCTTGCGCAATTTCGCCCGGAGAAAGGCCCCCGCGGTGACACCCACTATGACAAATGATGCGATCTTCTGCCAATCCATTCCGTTAACATAGCCGTTTGTTGGCCATGCGCAACTGGATGTTTGCACATTGACCCTTGCGATCAGGAGGGGCTTCCCCAAAAAGGCCGGCGCCCCGCACCGGCGGTCACTCCGCCTTTGGCTTGCCGCCGGGGCGTTTCACCCATTCTTCCAGTTCCTTCACGCGCCGGATGTGTTCGGGCAGTTGGTGCAGGGCGATGAGTTCACGCTTGGCCTGGCGATTGGGCTGGGCCGGAATGCCGAACCATTTCCCGGCTTCAGGAATATCGTGCATGACGCCGGATTTGGCGGCCACGATGGCCTGGTCGCCAATCTTCAAATGGCCCGCAATGCCGACTTGCCCCGCCAACGTCACGTAGTTCCCGATCTTGGTGCTGCCGGCAATGCCAACCTGGGCAATGACCAGGCAATTCTCTCCAATCGTCACATTGTGCGCGATCTGCACCAGGTTGTCGATCTTGGTCCCTTTGCCGATGATTGTCGGCCCCAGCGCGCCACGATCAATGGTGGCATTGGCCCCGATTTCCACGTCATCGTGGATGATGACCTGTCCGACCTGCAGAACCTTGCGGTGGATGCCGGCGTCGAAAACATACCCAAAACCGTCAGCCCCGATCACCGCTCCGGCGTGTATCCGCACCCGCTGGCCGATTTGTGTCTGGTTGTACAAGACGACGTTGGGGAAAAGCTGCGAGTCGGCCGCAATGGCGCATCCATTTCCGACATGGTTCCCGCCGCGCAAGATCACCCGGGGGCCGATTTTGACCCGCTCACCGATGACACAGTGCGGCCCGATATGGGCGCTGGCATCGATTTGCGCCGATGCCGCCACCACCGCCGACGGATGGACGCCCGCGGCAAAAGTCTGCTCCGGAAAGAACATCGGCAGCACGCGGGCGGAGGCAATGCGGGCGTTGGCCACGCGGATGATGACCTTTTTCTCCGACTTGAACGGGCCATCGATCAGAATGGCGGAAGCCGCGCTCTGTTCCGCCTTGACGAAGAACGTTTCGTTCTCGGCAAAGGCAAGGTCTCCCGCCTTCGCGGTGGTGGCAGGCGCGAAGCCGGTCAGTTGGACGGATCCGTCTCCCTCGACTTGTCCGTCAAGTTCCCTGGCGATGTCAGCAGCGGTGAACATGATTTCTTTTGTCGGGCAATCTTCAAGTCACGATTGACTTGAATTTCATCTGTCACTATATAGGCCGGGTACTGAACGATTCAACTATTATGTCAAACAAACCTCTTAACGTCGGATTGGTGGGCGGCGGACGCGGCGCGTTCATCGTCCATCCGCATCAGAAGGCAATTCACTTTGACGGCACCCGCCGGGTGGTGGCGGGCGCTCTGTTTCCCGATCCAAAGATTGCGCTGGAGGAAGCGGAGAAATGGCTGTACCCAATCAAGGGTTACGGCTCATACGATGAGATGATTACGGCAAACCAGACCCTGCCCGAAGATCAAAAGCTGGATTACATCGTCATCGTCACGCCTAACTTTGTCCACTACGACCCTGCGATGAAGGCCATGAAGGCCGGCATCGCGGTCTTCTGCGAGAAACCCCTTTGCCTGAACCTGAAGGAAGCAAACACCCTGGTCAGGACCGCGCGGAAACTGGGCGTTCCCTTCGGCGTGGCGCACACGTATCTGGGCCATTGGACCAGCCGGTTGAGCCGTTACATTGTGCAGAGCGGCCTGCTGGGCGAGGTGCGGTGGGTGGACAGCTACTACCTTCAGGGCTGGCTGGCGACCAAGCTCGAAGCCAGCGGGCAGCAACAGGCGGCGTGGCGCGTGGACCCGAAACGCGCCGGAGGCTCCGGCTGCGGCGGAGACATCGGGACACACGCGCTGATGCAACTGCGCTACGTCACCGGTCTGGAAGTCAGGGCCGTGTCCGCGCAGTTGGTGACGTTCGTCGAAGGCCGCCAATTGGACGACCATTTTACGATCTATTGCAAACTGAGCAACGGCGGCAACGCCCTGGTGCGCGCGTCGCAAATTTGCATCGGGCACAAGAATGACCTCGGCATCGTCATCGCCGGAACCAAAGGCTCGCTCCGCTGGCGCCAGGAAGAACCGGAGAGCATCACGATTTGTCTGGCCAACCAGCCCGACCGCACCTATTGGCGCGGCGCCGTCACCCCGGGGGACGGCTTCCTGCCCAAAGACATGCCCGCCGAACTCATGGCCGAGCCAACGATTCCGAGCGGGCACCCGGAAGCTTTCCACGACGCCTACGCGCGGCTGCATCGCTGTTTCGAGGCCGACGTGCGCCGGTGGAAGGCCGGCGGGAAATTTGTCGGCGACGGCAGCAAGTACGCGAACATTGAGGACGGGTGGATGGGCATCGCCTTCATCGAAGCGTGCGTCAAGAGCAGCGCCAGGAAAGGCGCCTGGACCGCGCTGCCGAAGAAGATTTGATTGACAGATCATCCGCCCGGATGGGCGGCGCGCACGCTGGCATTTTGGCGCAAGGCCGCCGCCGTGTCGCTCAGGATGATCCGGCCCGTTTCAAGGTGTGAGGCAGCCGCTCTCAAGAAACTCATAATCACCACCCAAAAGAACGGGATGCGCCCCTATTTTAACTGGTGTTCCATTCTTTCTTGCAACCCGGTCTCAAGTGGCCTAACCTCGCAGGGTGAAAGAGTCGCAATCGCCGCAGGGCGGGGATGACGGACATTGTCCGCAGCCTTTCCTTTGCCCTTTGAGCCAGATCGGCACGGGCGTCGCCGTGCGCATCAAACAGCTTTCCGCCTCGCCGGAAGTGACCCATCGCTTGCGCGAAATGGGCTTTTGCGAAGAACAAAAAATCAAGCTCCTCAGCCGCCAGAGCAGCTTGATTTGCCAGGTCTGCAATGCCCGCCTCGGCATCAGCACCCGCCTGGCCGAAAAGATTCTGGTCGAGCCTCTTTCCCGCAAAAAGGTCGCTTGATATGCCATCCGAAAGTCAACCGCTGACTTCCCTCAAGCTCGGCGCGGCGGCCACCGTCAGTCAAATCAATCTCCGGCCCGACCAACGCGGTCGCCTCCTCGAAATGGGCTTGCTCGTCGGCACGCCGGTGCAACTGGTGCGCTTTGCCCCGCTCGGCGACCCCGTCGAAATCAAGGTGCGCGGCTATCATTTGACGCTGCGCCGCCAGGACGCCGAACAGATCCTGGTGCAGGCCGCCAATTGACGCGATGGAGACGCAACCGCCACCCGCCAGCCGGCAAAGCTCGATTGAGACTCTGTCTCAATTCGGAGGGGGCGGCGCTCCGGCCGTTTCGGAATCGCGGCGGACTCCTGCCTATGTCGTTCTGACCGGCAATCCCAACTCCGGCAAAACCACGGTTTTCAATGCCTTGACCGGCCTGCGGGCGCGCGTGGGCAATTATGCCGGCGTGACCGTCGAGCGCAAGGAAGGCCGGTTTCAAGGCGGGCCGGGCGATCCGCCCCTCCGCGTCCTGGACCTGCCGGGCGCCTACAGCCTCAGCCCTCAATCGCTCGATGAGCAAATCGCCCGGGACATTTTGTTTGGACGTTTGCCCGAGGTGCCCGTCCCCGCCCTCGTCATCGTCGTGGTCGATGCTTCCAACCTCGAGCGCAACCTCTATTTTGCCAGCCAGGTCATTGAACTGGGTTACCCAACAATCATCGCCCTGAACATGGTGGATGTGGCGCAGGTTAATGGACTTTCAATTGACGCCGCCAAACTTTCCGCGGCCTTGGGCGTGCCCGTCATTCCCTGCGTTGCCAGCGCCGGAACGGGAATCAAGGAATTGCAACGGCAAATCGTCCAGCGCGTGCGCGAAAACAGCCGGCGCGGCGATCCGCCGTCCTTTTGCGAATTGCCCCCGGCCTTCAAGGCGGAAATAGAAACCCTGACCCAACTGCTGGCCGGGCCTGCCGGACAGCGCGCCACCTCGCCCCAAGCCGAGGCCCTGCTCATCTTGTGCGACGAAAAATTCCTCGCTGGCAGCGACGGCCATTATCCGCCTGAGATCAAACAAGCGGTCCTGGCCGGAAGACAGCGATTGGAAAGGGCCGGGGTGGATTGGCGCAGCGCGGCCATTGAATCACGTTACACACGCATCAACGCCATTCATCAAGCAGTCACCACCGAAGCCGAAGGGCAACGGGAGCCTTTTAGCGACAAGCTCGACCGCATCGTGACCCACAAATTCTGGGGAATGCTGATTTTCGTGGGCATCATGGCGTTGATGTTTTTCAGCATCTTCACCCTGGCCCAACTGCCCATGAATTTGTTGCAGGGCCTTTTCCGCGTGGCGGGCGATTTCACCGGGCGCCATATTCCCTCCGGCGATCTGCAGGAATTGCTGGTCAAGGGGGTCGTGCAAGGGGTTGGCGCGGTCGTCGTTTTTCTGCCGCAAATCTGCCTGCTGTTTCTGTTCATTGGATTGCTCGAGGACACCGGCTACATGGCGCGGGCGGCGTTTTTGATGGACCGCTTGATGAGCAAGGTCGGTTTGCACGGCAAAAGTTTTATTCCGATGCTCAGCTCCTTTGCCTGCGCGATTCCGGGCATCATGGCTACGCGCACTATCGAGACTCCCAAAGACCGGCTGGTCACCATCCTGGTCGCCCCGCTGATGAGTTGTTCGGCCCGGTTGCCGGTTTATACGCTGCTCATCGCGGCCTGTATTCCGGGCAGCCTCGTCACGCAAAGCCTGACCATGTTGAGCATGTATTTGCTGGGCATTGTGGTGGCGCTGGGCATGGCGTGGCTCTTCAAAAAAACCCTCCTGCGCGGCGACACGCCCATGCTGGTCATGGAACTGCCGCCCTACAAGCGGCCGCTGCTGAAAATTGTTTTGCGCCACATGTGGGACCGTTCCCGGCTTTTTCTGCGCCGGGCCGGCACGGTGATTTTGGGAATCAATATTCTCCTCTGGTTCATGGCCAGTTATCCGCGCCACGCCGCCGTCGAACAACCTTTCGCCGCCCAACGCGCCGCCGTGCAAAAGAGTTTCAGTCAAACCCACGCCAGCCCGGAGCAGCAAAACAAGGCCCTGCAACGAATCGACACCGCGCAGGCGGGGCAACGTTTGCGCGGCAGCTTTGCGGGCCAGGCTGGACGGCTCCTGCAACCGCTCATTGCCCCCCTTGGTTTCGATTGGAAAATTGGCATCGGGATCGTTTCCTCATTTGCCGCCCGCGAAGTCTTTGTCAGCACCATGTCCATCGTCTATAACGTGGCCGAGGGAGCGGATGAAGACACCCACACCAAAGATTTGGCCCAGGTTCTGCGCCAGCAAAAACGGCCTGACGGGACCCCGGTTTACACCACGCTCACCGCCATCACGCTGATGGTGTTTTACGTTCTGGCCTTGCAATGCGTCAGCACCGTGGCCGTGGTGCGAAGGGAAACCAATTCCTGGAAATGGCCGCTATTCCAGTGGGTGTATATGGGACTTCTTGCGTGGGTTTTTGCCTTTGTGACTTACCAGGGAGGCCGGTTATTGGGCTTTGATTGATGCGCTGCCCGGCAAAAATGTCCCAGAGCGGGACAGTGTAGGACAGTGTGTGTCCCATTTGGACACATCGGCAACGGCGTCAATTATCAAGCCAACCCGCGCGGCTTAATTCTTGAGATCCGGTGTGCCGAAGTGGAAACCAGTCTCATCCTCATAACCTTCAGGCACTTGCGCATTGATTGTCGAGCGCACTTTTGCCGCGATTGCCGCAATGACCACCAAGGCTAATGCGAGGAACGGGACTGATGCTTTATTTATAGTACTAACCATGCCAATACTCTCAGCATCAGGGATGCCAAAGTCTGATCCAGACGCTCTGCCGGGCGCAGACCCTTCCTCAATGGGGGTCATCCCCGAAAAGCAGGTCGGGGAAGGGACACGGCAGGTATTGTGCTGTCTCGCCTTGGGACAACTGATTTGCCGCGAAGAACGGCCAGAAACGCAAGATATGGATGATAGGTCTGGAAAACCCGCAACATCCGCTACAACATTGATAGTCAACGACTTAGCCCGTAACATTTGCCGTTACAAACCCGTAACAAGCCCGTTACATTAACGATATAGTTCGCCTGTCACGTTCCGGATTGCAGGCCAAAACGAACCGTTGGATTCCAACGAATCGAGCTTGTAGCCAGGGGATTGTTATGGGTAAATTCCCCCTGTATTCAGAGAAACAAAAAATGACGATTAACTAATTTTTACAAAATAATTCGCGTAGCTTCGGCTACGGGCTGCATCGAAAACCGGTAATTTTCCAAGCCCGTCAAACGACCTACCGAGCACGCGCCCCATCGGGCGCGGCTTGGCGTGCTCGTTTGACAGGTGCTTACCGGTACCTCGATGCAGGGCGCGTTGAGTTCGCGCCCCTTCTATTTTAGATTTCCCGTCGTCGCAGTTGCGCGAGCAACCACGCCGACATAATGGCCACACTCGATTTTAAGGGGAAAGCCCTGGTTCAAAATTACCACCTCACGGTGAAATATCACGAACTTGTGCCGAAGAAGGACAAGAGCCTCACGGACAAGGTGCGGCTCGATGACAATCTCATCATTCACGGCGACAACCTCAAGGCGTTGAAGGCGCTGCTGCCTACTTATGCGGGCAAGGTGAAGTGCATCTACATTGACCCGCCTTACAACACCGGCAACGAAGCCTGGGCATACAATGACAACGTCAACTCCCCTATGATGCAGGAATGGCTCGGCAAAACCGCTGACCGCGACGACCTCACCCGCCACGACAAGTGGCTGTGCATGATGATGTCCCGATTAAAGCTACTGCGGGAACTGCTTCGGAACGACGGTGGAATTTTCATCAGCATTGACTATAATGAGGAAGCAAACCTGCGCTTGCTACTCAACGAAGTCTTCGGCGAAGAAAATTACCGCAACACTTTCGTAGTCGCGCGTGTGAAGAAAAACATTCACGAAAAGGAAAAGGTCAAGGCAGTCAACTTTGGATACAACGCGGTTCTATTTTATGGCAAGTCAGACGATTGCTTAATTGATCCACCCACCCGCAAACATGAGAAAGCCGAACGGTGGCACGCTTTCGATGCGCCGGGCTTACGATCCACAATGGAGTATGAAATCTTTGGTCAACGTCCGCCGAAGGGGAGGCATTGGATGTTTTCCGAGGACAAGGCAAAGGAAATGATTAAGGCTGGTGAATTGAGAAAAAGTGCAAAATCAGGGACTATACAATATCTCATCCCGGCTTCAGACTTCACACTTTTGGATACGAATTGGACGGATATTCAGGAATATGATTCTGAATGGAATTTCCCGAACGGCGAAAAGAACATTGAGCTAGTAAAACGAATCCTCAAAATGCTCGATGAGCCTGGTGCAATTATTCTCGATTCGTTCGCTGGCTCTGGCACGACGGCACACGCCGTTCTCGCGTTGAACAAGGAAGACGGCGGCAATCGCAAATTTATCCTCGTCGAGTGCGAGGATTACGCCAACGAAATCACGGCAGAGCGCGTGCGCCGCGTCATTAAGGGTGTTCGCGGCGCAAGCAACGAAAATTTGCAAAAAGGTTTGGGCGGTTCGTTCAGTTTTTTCGAGCTGGGCAAAGCGATTGAACTGGACAGCATTTTGGACGGCAAAAATCTGCCAGAGTATCACGAACTGGCGCGCTACGTTTTCTACACCGCCACCGGCGAGGAGTTTGACGAGCGCAAGGTGGACGAGAAACGGCAGTTTGTCGGCGAATCCAAAAACCACGAAGTGTTCCTCTTTTACAAGCCGGACATTGATTACTTAAAGAAAACGGCGCTCACACTGGAACGGGCGGAAGAACTCGGCAAACTCAAGGCGAATGGCAAACGCCGCCTCATCTTCGCGCCGACAAAGTATCTCGACCAGGAACAACTCGACGCGCTGCGGATAGACTTCGCGCAGTTGCCATTTGAGATTTACCAGCTCGCACGATAGCCAGTCATGGAACTCAGAGAATATCAGCAACGGACGCTGGCGCAGGTGAAGGCGTATCTTGAAGCGCTGAACCACTGGCGCGAGAAGAACGAGAAAGTCATTACGGCGGCGGGCAAGGAATCGGCGTTAGACGTGCCGCTGAAAGCGTGGGAACAAATCGGCGCAAAGAATTATCGCTCGCGCAAAAATGGCTTGGGTGAATTTCTGCCAAACTTCTGCCTGAAAATCCCGACGGGTGGCGGCAAGACGTTGCTGGCCGCGCACGCAATTGATCTCATCAACCGCATTTACCGCCAGCGACAAACCGGGCTGGTTCTTTGGGTGATGCCGACGACGCAAATTTACCGGCAGACGATTGAGCATCTGCGCGACCGCGACCATCCGTATCGGCAGGTGTTGGACATTGCGAGTGGCGGGCGCACGGTGATTTACGAAAAGACCGACCGCTTCACGCCGGAAGACGTTGCGGAAAACCTGGTGGTGCTGACACTGATGTTGCCATCGGCGTCGCGGCAGAACAAAGAGACGTTGAAAGTTTTCAAAGACAGCGGCGGCTTCGGCGCGTTTTTTCCGAAAGATGACGACGTGCGCGGCCACGCGAAGTTGCTGGGGCGGTTTCCCAATCTTGACACATTTGGGGATGGCAGGGGATTGTTTCAGCGCCAGGTAAAAACGTCGCTGGGCAACACGCCGCGGATTCTTTCGCCGCTGATCATTCTGGACGAGGGACACAAGGCTTATAGCGAAACGGCACAAGACACGCTCCACAAATTGAACCCCTCCATCATCGTTGAATTATCGGCCACGCCCACGGAAGCGAGCAACGTGCTGGTGGACATCAAGGGGGTGGAGTTGAAACGCGCGGACATGATTAAGCTGGACTTGCACATCAACAACAAAGATAGCGCCGGATGGAAACACACGATGCACGCGAGCAAAATCAAGCGTGACGCATTGGAAGCAGCCGCAAAGACATACGAAGCGAACACTGGCAATTACATCCGCCCGATTTGTCTCGTGCAGGTGGAGCGCACTGGAAAAGACCAGCGCCACGGAAATTTCATCCACGCCGAGGACGTGCGAGATTTCTTGTTGAAGGATTGCGGCATTTCCGCTGATGAAGTCGCGGTGAAATCCAGCGACAAAGATGACATCGAAGGAATGGATTTGTTTGCCCGCAACTGTGCCGTGCGCTACATCATCACGAAACAGGCGTTGCAGGAAGGCTGGGATTGCTCATTCGCTTACGTTCTGACGATTCTCACCAACCCGGCGTCGAAGAACAATCTTACGCAACTGGTCGGGCGAATCTTACGCCAACCATTCGCGCGGAAAACGAAGGTCAAGGAACTCGACGAGAGCTATGTGTTTTGTTTTCGGCAGAGTGCCAAGTCACTGCTGGATAGTGTTCGCGCGGGTTTCGGTCAGGAAGGCTTGGGCGATTTGGCCGGACAAGTCGTGATGGACTCGCCAGACGACGAGCCGCAAGACGACGAGACGATTGAACTGCGGGATAAGTTCAAAAAGTTTGCGGGAACAATTTACCTGCCCACGTTCGTCATCCGGCAACGCTCGCAGTGGCGCGAAGTCAGTTACGAGACGGACATCGTGAGCCGGATTGATTGGACGCAGGCGGATTTTTCGGCAGAGCGGAATCTGCAACTGGCGGATGCGGATTCACAGGACTTGGAAATCGTCGTGACGACCGGCGAGACGAAAGCGGAACTCATCAAAGAGCAGGGCCGCAAATACCAGACAAGCACGGATGCGGGCGTTGATCCGGTTTTTGCGACGCGGCAGTTGCTTGAAACGATTCCGAACCCGTGGATTGCTCACGACATCGTGAAAGAGGTAATTGCCACGCTCACACGAAAGAACGGGCTGGACCTAGTGGCGAAGAATTTCGTGTTCATCGTTGAGGAGTTGGTCAAGCGCGGTATCGCGGAAAGAGATCGGCTGGCCGAAGGAGTTTTCGTCCGCCTTGTGAATGAGAAGCAACTGCGTTTTCTGCTTTTGAAAGACGATGTTGGTTATCGGTTGCCGAACACAATCAAGATGCGGAAAGGCGCGAGGAGGTTGAACCGCGAAGACGACTCACCATTGCAAATGAGTTTATTCGAGCAAGTGCCAGCGGATTGTGTGAATGACGATGAACGCAGCGTGGCTTGGTATTTCGACAAGCAAGGCCAGTTGCTTTGGTGGTATCGCAACCTGTCGCGGCAGGACTACCGGATTCAAGGCTGGCGCAAGCACGGGATTTTTCCTGACTTCATCGCCTCGCGCACAAGCCCTACGGACAAGACGGACTTCGACAAAGTTTTCGTTGTCGAGTCCAAGGGCATCCACCTGAAAAATGAGGACACGGACTACAAAAAAAAGATTTTCAAGCTGTGCAACAGACTTGCGGAAGAAAAAAGCTGGACGGAATTGGGGTTGGAGTTTCCTGAAAAAAAATTCGTTTTCAAACTGGTTTTTAGTGATGAATGGCAAAGAGAACTGAATGCCCTTTTCGGTAGCTAAGAAAGCTGTGTTTTACGAGTTCCGCGACAAGGGCGTGACGATAGAAAATATTCTACAATTTGCCCGCGTGCGAGAACGCGGCAGATAGTGGCTCACTTTTTTAGTGTGTGAGTTGGCAAACTGAGATCAAGGCGTTTAGTTAGATTTCCCAATTATGCAGATTATTCATGCAGTGCGCGTGAGTGCCGATCAATACATGGCCACATGCTTCCATGAGGGTGTCGAGCCTCCATGTAAGTGCCCTCACTGTGATGCGACGAATGCCCTCAGGGCATTGGGCTATTATTCCCGCAACGTTACCAGCCCGAAAAGTGGTGTCCTCCGCATTTTAGTGCGGCGGTTTCGATGTTGCAAATGCGGCAAAACAGTCAGTGTCCTTCCCTCATTCGTGCAACCGTACCGGCTGGTTTTGAATGTCACAATAAACGAGTTTTTCGGGGGAACCCTCAGCGCCAACGCGCTTTCATGGCTTCCGCTTCTGAAACAGTACTGGAACCGCTTTTCAGACTGGCTTCCATGGATTGATCGAGTCATCGGGTCCGTGGTCTCGCGCTCACCGCCTCACTTGGACGCCGTTGGATGGTGGCAGGTCATGGCCGAAACTTTCGGTGATCTTGAAAAGATTACAGCGGCGCTTGTGGGCCGATTTGGCGTCACTCTGTTCGGTCGTTATCGCTGCCACTCTCCGTGCTCCAACGGGATGCCGGCGAACTAACGCGGCTCCACACAACTTATGTGTTTTCCTGAAAGCCGACGCGTGGAACTCTTTCCGCGTCAATGAAAAAGGTCACTGAATCAGCTTCGAGCAATAAACGGCGTCTCTTTGTAGGCGTACGTCCAAAAGCCAGGGAACTGAAAAGCCACGATTTTGCCGTAGGCACTCGTGGCAACGAACTTTATTTTGCATGAGCACCAGCCAAACAGTCTTACCACCCAACAATGCGGCCGCTTATGTGAGAATGTCCACGGAGCACCAGCAGTACTCGACCAGCAACCAGATGGACGTCATCCGGGAGTTTGCCAAGCGCCGCGAAATGCAGATCGTCAAGGAATACTCAGATGAGGGCAAAAGCGGTCTGAATATCCAGGGCCGTGAATCCCTGGCGCGGATGATTCAGGATGTTCAGAACGGGCAAATCAATTTCTCGTCCATCCTTGTGTATGATGTCAGCCGGTGGGGGCGATTTCAGGATGCCGATGAGAGCGCCTATTATGAATACATCTGCCGCCGGGCCGGAGTCTCGGTTCATTATTGTGCCGAGCAATTTGAAAATGACGGCAGCCCAGTCTCCACTATTGTCAAAGGTGTCAAGCGAGCGATGGCCGGCGAATACAGCCGCGAGTTGTCCTCCAAGGTTTTTCAAGGAGCCTGTCGGTTGATCCAAATGGGGTTCAAACAGGGCGGCACTGCCGGATTCGGATTGAGACGAATGTTGATTGACGAGAGTGGCCAGCACAAAGCCGTGCTCAAAATGGGGGAGCAAAAGAGCCTCCAAACCGACCGGGTGATCCTAATTCCCGGACCGGATGAGGAAGTCAAAGTAGTTCGATGGATCTACCAGGCATTCGTCAACGAAGAGAAAAATGAATTGGAAATTGCCAAGGTGCTAAATGCCCAAGGAGTACTCACTGACTTTGGGCGCGCATGGAATCGTGCCACTGTTCACCAGGTGCTTACCAACGAGAAATACATCGGCAACAACGTGTATCATCGCACCTCGTTCAAGTTGAAACTCAAACATGTGGTGAACCCGGAGGAAAAGTGGATTCGCGCGGATGGGATTTTTGAAGGCATTGTGGAGCCGAGCGTTTTCCACACGGCACAGGGTATAATTCTGGCGCGGAGCCGGAAGCTGACCAATGAAGAAATGTTGGAAAAACTGCGCGGAGTCCTCAAACAACACGGGCGCATCAACGGTATATTGATCGACGAAGCGCAAGACCTTCCGTCCAGTGCGGCCTTTCGACATCGTTTCGGCAGTTTGGTGTCCGCATACCAACTGATTGGATACGACCCTGGCATTGACTACAGTTTCATAGAAATCAATCGGAAGCTGCGCAAGGAGCACCCCGAAATCGTCGCGTCAGTGATTCGGCGGATTGGGGATCTGGGTGCCGTTGCCGCCTGGGATGATCAGACGCAGTTGCTTCATCTGAACAACGAATTGCGTGTTTCCATCGTGCTGTGCCGCCACTGGATCACGGCCGGTGGTTCGTCGAGGTGGATCATAAGGTTGGATGAGGGGCTAAAGCCGGATATTACAGTCGCCGTTCGGATGACTGAAACCAACGAGGCCATCCGCGATTATTATTTACTCCCGGCCATCGACATGACATGGGAAAATCTGCGCGTCGCAGAGGAGAACGGCATTTACCTGGATGGCTATCGGTTTGATACGCTGGACTATTTCCTGGGCATGGCCGAGCGCATTAAATTACAGGAGGCTGCATGAATGATGAAGTTAAAATGATCCCGATTGACCGAATTCGCATTTTGAATCCAAGACATCGCGAACGAAAAAAATTTGAAGTGATTGTTCAGAGCATCAAAAACCTGGGATTGAAGAAGCCGATTCAGGTCAGTCTCCGTTCGGCACAGGAGGTGGAGGGACCAGGGTATGATCTGGTGTGCGGCCAGGGGCGAATTGAGGCATTCATCGCACTGGGGCACAAAGAAATCCCGGCAGTGGTCGTCGAAATTTCAAAAGAGGAACGTCTGCTCCGCAGCCTGGTTGAGAACATGGCTCGCCGATGCCCGTCACCCTTGGCCCTGATACGTGAGATTGAACGGCTAAAGTCAGCGGGTTACTGCAACACAGAAATCGCAAGAAAGCTAGACCTTGATAATACGATGGTCGCCGGGTTGATCGCCCTGCAAAAGGCCGGAGAAGAGCGGTTGCTGGATGCGGCTTCAAGCGGGAGGATTCCTCTCGGCGTCGCGATGGACATCGCCAAGGCAAATGATGTGGAGACGCAACGTGAATTGCTCAAGGCCTACGAGACTAAGCAACTTAATCAATTGTCTATTCGTACGGTCAAACGCCTGATTGACCAGCGACGCTTCGCTGGCAAGCAACGTGACGCCAGCACCCGGCCAGGGCGGAACAGACTGACCAGCGCCGAAAGCCTGGTTCATGCGTATCGGCGTGAAAGCCAGAAGCAAAAGCTGATGATAAGGAAAGCAAAGATTTGCGATGCCAAATTGGTCTTCATCGTCACGGCATTTGACAAACTTCTCAGTGACGAAAATTTCGTGACCCTGCTGCGGGCTGAATCCCTTTCCACGATGCCAAAATATCTATGGGCTAAACTTGGAACCAAACATAAGGAGGCTGCATGACTGATGTAAAAGTTGGATTTGAAATGCGGAAGATTCGGCTTTCGCTCGCCGTGATTCTTCCAGTTCGTCAGGTGAAGGACCCACAGAAGAAGATCCGGCGCTACCAAACAATCCGCACCTCTATAAAAGAGGTCGGTTTGGTTGAGCCGCTCGTGGTGCATCCACAGAAGAGTGGGACTGGAACATATCTGCTTCTGGATGGCCATCTCCGGTATTTTGCGCTGAAAGAACTCGGCGAGACCGAGGTGGACTGTATTATCGCCAATGACGATGAGAGTTTCACGTACAACGCGCGAATCAGCCGGCTGGCCCCCATCCAGGAACACAAAATGATCGTGAAGGCGGTTCGAAACGGTGTGAGGCCGGAGCGGATCGCAGCAACGTTGAACATTCCCGTCAGAAATGTACGAGCGTCAATGAAGCTGCTGGATGGAATCCACGAGGAGGCCGCTGATTTGTTAAGGGACAAAGCAATCGCTCCAAAAGCCATTCACCTGCTTAAACAGGTCACCTGCGTGCGGCAGATCGAAATCGCGGAACTGATGGTCAGCACCAACAATTACACGGCCGGCTATGCGGAGGCATTGGTTTTAGGCACGTCGAGAGACCAGTTGGCCCAACCTGAAAAACCGAAGGTTAAAGAGGGGTTAACACCCGAAGAAATTGGCAAGATGGAGCAGGAGATGGAATCTCTTGAGCGGGACCTGAAAGCCGTTGAGGAATCATACGGGGAAAACATGCTGAACCTGACCTGCGCTCGCGGGTACATTAAAAAACTTCTCGACAACGCGAAAGTGGTCAGGTTTTTGAATGCCAATTATCCTGATATTTTCCCCGAATTCGAGGCTATTGTGGCTGCCGAGACTTTATGATGCGAATCAGCCATTGGAGCCGTTGCACCCAGTCATAGAGTGTAGCCATAGGCAAGGTGCCTGGCCGGGCCGCTGGTCTTGCCACTGCCGGTTGCCCCAAACACGCAACACCGTTTGCTAGTGAAATTCGGTCAAGTCGTCAGGGTCAGAAGCCATGCGGGAAAGCGTGCGAAATCACTCCTGAATCCTCAAGGGAAATCGGGCAAAAACAGTGGCAAATGGGGTACGTAGCATTTGCCAGCGGCGGCAGGGTCAAAGTCCTTGTCGGTAGGTGTCGGGGCGAGAAAGCCCTTTGGGAAAAAACCCTTCAAAAAAAGTTGACATGAAATCAATTGTGCCGTATTTTATGTGCCGTAATGAATATTTTGAACCTGCGACTGTTGTTGATCGCGCTGCTCCTGTGCTGCGCGGCGGTTGTGGTCTAATTATTCGTTCCAGAAGAATTTTCAAACCCCATCGCCGACAAAACCGGCGGTGGGGTTTTTGATTTTTACAAAGGAAAATACAAAGGAAAAATTATGAAAAACAATCAGATCATCATATTCGACACCACGTTGCGCGACGGCGAGCAATGCCCCGGCGCGTCCATGAATTTGCGCGAAAAGCTCGAAATCGCCCGCCAATTGGCCCGCCTGAATGTCGATGTGATCGAGGCCGGCTTCCCCGTCATCAGCGACGGCGATTTTGCCGCCGTCCAGGCCATCGCCAGGGAAATTAAAGGGCCGGTGATTTGCGGATTGGCCCGTTGCGTTCCGCGCGACATCGACGCCGCTGGCAACGCCATCAAGCCCGCCGGCAGGCGCGGACGCATTCACGTCTTTTTGGCCACGTCGAAGATCCATCGTGAATTCAAATTGAACAAGGCGCGGGCGGAAATACTCCGGCTGGCGGTGGACGGCGTCAAACGGGCGAAGGGCTTTGTCAGCAACGTGGAGTTTTCACCGGAGGACGCGTCGCGCACGGAACCGGAGTTTTTGGTGCAAGTCTGCCGGGCGGTGGTGGCGGCGGGAGCGACCACGGTCAATATTCCCGATACCGTCGGCTGGGCCGTTCCGGATCAGTATGGAGCGCTGATTCAACATCTTTACGATGCGGTCCCGGAATTCCAATCCGGCCGGGCCATCCTCAGCGTCCATTGCCACAATGACCTCGGTTTGGCCGTGGCCAACTCGCTGGCCGCCGTGGGCCACGGGGCGCGGCAGGTCGAATGCACCGTCAACGGCATTGGCGAGCGCGCCGGCAACGCCGCCATGGAGGAAATCGTCATGGCCCTCAAAACGCGCGACGATTTCTTCGGCCGGTATGAATGCGGATTGAACACGCGCGAAATTGTCAAGGCCTCGCGCCTGGTCGCCCGCATGAGCGGCCTGATGGTGCAGCGCAGCAAAGCCATTGTTGGCGAAAACGCCTTTGCCCATTCCAGCGGCATTCATCAGGACGGCATTTTGAAAAAGCGCGAGACCTACGAAATCATGGACCCGCAAATCGTCGGCTGGGGCGGCACCCAACTGCCCTTGACCAAGCACAGCGGCCGCGCCGCGGTCGCTTCCCGCTTGAAACATCTCGGCTACAAAATGAGCGGGAACGACATCGCCGCCATCTTCACCCGATTCAAGGAGATCGGAGACAAGAAGAAATTCGTTTATGATGACGATTTGGCCGCGCTGGTCGAGGGGCAGATCACCGACATCCCGGAAACGTGGTCGCTCGCTTATTTGAGCGTGACCAGCGGCACTGGCGCCGTGCCCACGGCCACTGTCCGCCTGCAAAAGCTCGCCGGCAAAAAGACCGCGGCCTCCTTCGTGCAGGACGCCGGCATCGGCGACGGGCCGGTGGACGCCGCTTTGAAGGCGATTGACCGCCTGACCGCCACGCACGGCAAATTGCTGGATTATTCATTGCGCGCCGTTTCGCAAGGCAAGGACGCCCTCGGTGAAGTCACGGTCAAAGTGGATTTTGGCAAAGGCAAGGTGGTCATCGGCAAGGGCGCCAGCACGGACGTGATCGAAGCCAGCGCCCGGGCCTACTTGAACGCGGTCAACCGCTTTCTGTGCGAGGGCAATGGGAAGGCTTGATGTCAAAAAAAATACGAGGTCCAGTCGTTGAGCGCGACCGGACCTCGCCCAAACCGCACAAGCGGGTTGGTGAGACACGCACTTGTGAAGTATGCAGGAAGCGTGCCGGGATCAGATTTGCGAAAACATTTATTTTGTCCCGGCGCCGCCAAGATGCCGGTCGAGGCGTTTGGCAAAGGCGCGCGGTTTTTCGCTGTAAACCATTTTGCCAAGTTTAAAGGCCTGCTTCTGCAGTTTGGCGCGTTTGGCGGAAATGCGCCGGGCCAGCCCGGCGTAATCCCGGGCCGGCTGCGACTGGTTCTCCCGGGCCAGGGCCTGCAACACCATGAATAAATCGTGATCGTCCCCCAACGCGTCTCCTAATGTTTGACACAATCGCATCGTCCTGGCAATTTTTTTGGGGACCAGGCACGCAATCAATTCAAAACCGTATCCCAGCGCTTTGGCCTTTTTGCGCCACTCGTGCAGGTTCTCCGGCGAGGGGTTCTTGCAGGCGGTTTTCAAGGCGCTCCGCCCCTGCTTGTAAATGCGCTTCAGCCCGGCCGCCAGGGTCATCGGAGTCGTTTTGTCAAGGGGCCATGACCCGATCGTCCCGCGGGAATCACCCAGCATCCGGCGCACCGTCCTGCGCAGCGCGGGAATTTTTCGCGCGAAATTCTCCTGCCGGCGCAACAAGTCCCGGCGAATCTTGCCGCCGGCGCGTCCCCTGCCGTCCCGCAATTTGCCCAGGGTGCGCAGTTGGACATGGATATCGCGCAAGGGTGAAATGGTGCGCCCGGCCTCGGCCAGGCGTCGATTTTCCGTTTGAAACAATTTCTTGGGGAAAACCACCCGCAGCGAGCCCATCAGGGCGCGAAGCCTTTTGATCGCCTTGCGCGCGCTATGCACCGCCTTGCCCCGGTCCCGCCGGCGCAACTCCGTCAGCGCCAGATCCATCTCTTCCGCGGCGATGCGCCCCAGCGCCGCCGCCAGGCTTTCGCCTTTTTCGATGCGATAACTCATACGCGCCTCACGGGCTTAGCACAGTCCGGCGCCGAATTAAAGTTACATTTGGGTGACGATTGGCGGACTCATCCGGTCACTTTGATTCGGCCTTCGCGGTGGTCTTTGAGCAGTTGCATGTCCGCTTGCACCATTAATTTGACCAGTTCAGGAAACTTGGTCCTGGGCTCCCAGCCCAATTTCTTCTTGGCCTTGCTGTAATCGCCCATGAGAAAATCGACCTCGGCGGGACGGTAATAGCGCGGGTCAATTTCCACATGCTTTTTCCAGTCGAGATTCGCCTGGCCGAAGGCCAGATCGAGAAACTCGCGTATGGAATGGGTTTCTCCGGTGGCAACGACGTAATCGTCCGGCTTGTCCTGTTGCAGCATGAGCCACATGGCCTCGACAAATTCCCTGGCATAACCCCAATCGCGTTTGGCCTCGAGATTGCCCAGGTACAATTTGTCCTGCAACCCGGCCGCAATGTGGGCGACGGCCCGGGTGATTTTGCGGGTGACGAACGTTTCGCCGCGCCGGGGCGATTCATGATTGAAAAGAATGCCGTTGCTGGCGTGGAGGCCGTAAGACTCGCGAAAATTGACCGTAATCCAGTAGGCATAGACCTTGGCGCAGCCGTAGGGACTGCGCGGATAAAACGGCGTGGTTTCGCGCTGCGGCGTTTCACGGACCAGCCCAAACATCTCGCTGGAGGAAGCCTGATAGAAACGGGGGTTCAGTCCCGTTTCGCGCATGGCTTCGAGCAACCGCACCGCGCCGGTCGCCGTGATGTCGGTCGTATATTCGGGAGAATCAAAGCTGACACGGACATGGCTTTGGGCGGCCAAATTATAAACTTCATCCGGCCTGATTTGATTCAACAGCCGGCTCAAACCGCTGGCATCGCTCAAGTCGCCATAGTGCAGAAAAAGCCGGGTTTTCGCCTCGTGGACATCGGAATAAATGGAATCGAGGCGGCCGGTGTTGAAGGTGCTGGCGCGGCGGATGACGCCGTGAACCTCGTAGCCTTTGGCCAGCAACAATTCCGCCAGATAGGAACCGTCCTGCCCGGTAATGCCAGTAATGAGCGCTTTTTTGGACATCCAGAGCCAAAGATTCGGCAACCATAATGGCAATGGCAAGAACGAATCAAAAAAAACTGGCGCGAAGCGCCGTCTTCACTCAACATCACCCCGTGCCGCGCGGCGTCGTGCGGGCCGTTGCCATGAAAGCCAGGATTATCGTCACACCAAAAAAGGCCGTCCTTGATCCGCAGGGGAAATCCGTCCAAAACGCCCTCGAACACATGGGCTATCAAGGCATCGGCGCCGTGCATGTCGGCAAGTATTTGGAAATCGAACTGGCCGGCGCTGACAGGGAAAGCTGGCGCAAACAAATCGACGAGGCTTGCCATAAAATTTTGAGCAACCCGGTCATCGAAGACTACAAGTTCGAAATCGAGTGAGATGAACTTTGCCGTCCTACAGTTCCCCGCCTCCAACTGCGACCAGGACGCCCTCCATGTCCTCAAGGATGTCCTCGGGCAATCGGCCCGTTTTATCTGGCACAAGGAGAATTCGCTGGCCGGCATTGATGCCGTCATCATTCCGGGCGGTTTCAGCTACGGCGATTATTTGCGCACGGGCGCAATTGCGCGCTTCAGCCCCATCATGGAAGCAGTGCGGACCTTTGCCGCCAACGGCGGACCGGTGCTGGGGATATGCAATGGGTTTCAAATTCTGTGCGAGGCGGGGCTGTTGCCCGGCGCCTTGATCCGCAACCGGTCGCTGCAATTCCGGTGCGAGCATGTTTTTATCAAGACCGGCAACAATGACTCGCCCTTCACGAACAAAATTCCACCCGGGAAAATCCTGCGCGTGCCCATCGCCCATGGCGAAGGTTGTTATTTCGCGGAGGATGCCACGCTGGAAAATCTCAAGAGCAACGGCCAAATCCTCTGGCAATACACCGATGCGAAGGGCGAATTGACCGGGCCGGCCAATCCCAACGGGTCGCTCTGGAACATCGCCGGCATCGGCAATGAGGCCGGCAATGTGGCGGGCCTGATGCCGCATCCCGAAAGGGCCAGCGAGGCCATATTGGGCAGCACGGATGGACGGCTGATCTTTGAGAGCCTGATTTTCTGGCTGGAAAACAAAATGGCCAGGGCGGCGTGAACCCCTGTCGTCCGTCGTTCAATTATTCACGGTGATGCTTCCCTGCAAACGGATGTCCGCCGAGGAGGCGCCGACGAGAAGATCCACCTTCCCCGCCTCGACAACAAAGGAATGGCGGCTTGCCTCCCACTGACCCAGCGAACTGGCGGGCAAAGGCATTTCGACCGTCTTGGATTCGCCCGGCCCCAACGCAACGCGCTTGAATCCCCGCAACTCCTGCCTGGGCCGGTCCGCCGGCGCGTTCGGACGCCTCACGTAGAGTTGAACCACCTCTTCACCCGCGCGCTTTCCGGCGTTTTTCACGTCCACGCTGACGGTGACGGCGCCATCTTTGGCCAGTGTTGGCGCGCTGGTTTTCAAAGCGGAATACTTGAAGGTCGTGTAACTCAATCCGTATCCGAATGGATATAGCGGCTTGTGTTTGAAATACATATAAGTGCGCCCGTGACGAATGTCGTAATCCATCATCGGCGGCAATTGGTCGGGCGACTTCGGCCACGTCTGCACCAGGCGGCCCGCGGGATTGAAATCTCCGAACAGCGCGTCGGCCAGCGCGTTCCCCAGTTCCTCGCTGTTTTGAGTCATGTGGACGATGGCTGGCACATGCTGCTGCGTCCAGTTGATCGCATAAGGAAAACTGGAAATCAGCACGACGATGGTTTTCGGATTCGCGGCGCAGACCCGCTTGATCAATTCCTCCTGCTCCAGCGAAATGGATTCCCGGTCCACCGCTTCCCGGCCTTCGCTCGGCACGGAAACTTTTTCCCATTCGGCATCCGGCACGCCGACCGGATTGTTGCCGACGCAGACGATCGCGATGCTCGATGCCTTCGCCAGGTTCACCGCCTCTGTTTCGTTCGTGGAAAAATTGACCGTCACGCCGGGGCCGGCTTTGGCGCGAATGCCTTCCAGCGGCGTGACCCGATACGGCGGCGTGCCGCTGTACCAGTCGAGCAGGACTTCATCGGCGCGCGGGCCTAGGACGGCGATGGACTCCAATTTGGATTTATCGAGCGGCAAAAGATTTCCTGAGTTTTTCAAAAGCACGATGGATTTCTGCGTGACCCGTCGCGCGAGGGACTTGTGTTTTTCGGTCGTCCACGGCTCCCGTTCGCCCGCCGCGCCGATGCCGGCGTAAGGATTGTTCGCCGGCGGATCAAGCAGGCCGAGCCGGATGAAAATGCGCAAGGTGCCTTTGATGTTCTTGTCGATGTCGGCTTCGGTGAGGAGATTTTTTTCCAACGCGAGCCGGGTGGCGTTGGTGGAGGTGTTGTCGAGGAATTGATTGATGCCGGCCTTGACCATGCCGGCAGCGGCATCGGTGGCATTGGTGTAGTAATGCTGCGATCCCGTGAGATTCGCCGCGGCGCCGCCATCGGTGCAGATGATTCCATCCACGCCCCATTCCATCACTGCCACGTCATTGATGACCGGCTGTACCGTGCAGGGAACGTGGTTCCATTCATTGTAGGAAGCCATGAAACAGCGCGCGCCGCCTTCCTCGAACCCCATGCGAAACGGCACGGTGTAATACTCCCGCAAAAGTTGCTCGTCGAAGTCCGAGGATGTACCGTCGCGCCCATCTTCATTGCTGTTCGCGAAAAAATGCTTCAGCAGCGACGCGGTGCGCCAGTACTTGGGATTGTCGCCCTGCAATCCTTGAATGAGCGCCACCGCCATCGTGCCGTTGAAAAACGGATCCTCGCCGTAACACTCCTCAGTCCGGCCCCAGCGCGGGTCCCGGCCCAAATCCGCGTTCGGCGCGCGAACGATCAGCCCGCCGCGACGGCCGTAGTTTGTGCTCTGGGCAATGTAACGCGTCTCGTAACCTTCCACCTCGCCCACCTGGCGCAACAAGTCCGGGTCCCACGTTTCGGCCATGCCGATGGCCTGTGGAAAAATCGTCGTGGTAACCGGATTGCGCCGTCCCCAATTGCTTGGACCACCGCACGCCAGGCCGTGAAGTCCTTCCACGTGGCCCATGGCGCGAATGCCGAGCCGCGGCACGCCGGGCCGTGAACTCAGAAACGCGACTTTTTCCTGGAGTGTCATCAACGAAACGATGTTGTTCACGCGTTCTTCGACCGGCAGGTCAGGATTTTGAAACGGGTATTGATCGGTTTGCGCCGGGGCCGTCACGCCGGCGATCGCGGCGGCCAAAAAAATCAGACAGGCGGGTGGGGGGAATTTCATCATGCCAACAGGTTGTTTGCCGCCGCTCGGTGACGCAACATTTTTATGCCCGGAGAAATCCTTTGGCGCCCAGGGTTCCCATAACTTTAGCCTTCAGCCTTCAGCATTTAGCCTTGCCTCATCAAATGTCCACATGCTGGACAGTGAGCGCGCATTTAACAACAGCAAAACCATGAACCAAAGGAAACCTCGCCGGGGCACCGGGGAAACCCGATAATATGGACCTTGGCATGGTGGATGCTAATTCTGCGCCAGCACGCTGCGGTAATCAAAGGGCGTTCAGTGAAATGAGTGTATGAATGAGAGGAAAAAGACCTATGAATTGTAAATCCGGCGTGTCTTCGACAGCCCATCATCAGGACAGCTCCAACAGCAACAGCACCAACGCAAAGCCGCCTTCCGTCGTCGGCGGCTTTCCATTGCAACGTCATCCCGGCGGTGACACATCTTCTGCTGTGCGGCCGTCCTGCCTGCCGCCATCAGCCAAGGACTATGCGTGGGCCGCCTTCTGTCCGTTTACACCGGGCCATTACACCGAATTTTAGCCGGCGTCCTTATCATGAATGCCTGATTTAAAAGGACCAAGGCGCTGAACGACCTGACCACAACCACCATCAAGATCGGCCAAAAGCTGAAAGTGCCCGGGCCTAAAGCGGCTTGAGCGCTGGGTCTGGTTCCTAATCTTAATCCTAATCTTAATCCTAATCGCAATTTAATTAGCCGTCCAACCTGGTTACTCGCTGATGATCTTTGGCTGCGCTCCGAGAATCGTTTTAGAGCGCGGGGGTCGCGCGGTGTAAACGTGAGGACGCTTGGACATTAAAGATTCGTCGCTTCATTCTTGCTTGAACGGTGCCGGGTTGGTACGGTGCGCGAACATGAATCGGCTGCTCTTTGGCGACAACCTGCCCTGGCTTCGGAACAAGGAAATCTTCCCGGATGCCAGCGTCGATCTTGTCTATCTTGACCCGCCTTTCAATTCCAACGCCGATTACAATGTCCTCTTTCGCGAAGCGTCCGGCGAGGCGAGCCAGGCGCAGTTTCACGCTTTCACGGACACTTGGAACTGGGCCGATGCCGCCGAAATTTACAATCATTTCATTGACGAATGCCCGAATCTCGCCGTGGTGGACATGATGCAGGGGTTCTACAGCTTTCTCAGAAGTTCGCCCATGATGGCTTACCTCGCGATGATGGCGCCGCGCCTGGTCGAGCTTCACCGCATCCTCAAGCCGACTGGCAGCCTCTATCTCCATTGCGACCCGACGGCCAGTCATTACCTGCGCATGGTGTTGGACAGCGTCTTTAAACCGGAAAACTTTCGCAACGAAATCATTTGGAAGCGCACGACATCGAAGGCCCTCATGACCCGAAGGCTTGCGAGGAACCATGACGTTTTGCTGGCTTATCAAAAGTCGGACGCATCGACGTGGAATGAGGAAGTGATATTCCAACCATACGACAAGAGCGAGCTGGAAGAAAAAACAGAAAGCAAATATTCCAATACAGATCCCGACGGCAGACGATACACGCTGGGCGATCTGACAAATCCGAATCGGAACAGGCCGAATCTTACGTACGAGTTTCTTGGACATCGCAAGGTATGGCGCTGGACCCGCGACCGTATGAAAGCAGCTTACGCCGCCGGGCTCATCGTGCAGCCGAGCGAGGGAGCGGTACCACGATTAAAGCGGTACCTCGATGAACGGCGCGGAATACCCTTTGATGATGTCTGGGTGGATATACCTCCTTTGAATTCCCAGGCTGCCGAACGTTTGGGCTATCCTACACAAAAGCCACTTGCGTTGGTGGAACGCATCATTGCAGTCAGCAGCAATCCTGGTGACGTGGTTCTCGACCCATTCTGCGGCTGCGGCACGACGATTCATGCCGCGCAGAAGCTCGGTCGCCAATGGATCGGCATCGACGTCACTTATCTCGCCATCAACCTCATCAAACGCCGTCTCAAAGATGCGTTTGGCGAGGAGGTTCTGTTTCAAGAGCGCGGACAACCCACTGATTTGGGCAGCGCCAAACGGCTGGCGCAACTGGACAAATTCCAATTCCAACATTGGGCGCTTTCGCTGATTGGCGCCCGGCCATTGCGCGAGGGTAGCGGCAGGGGCGCGGATCGCGGGGTGGACGGGATGCTCCACTTTTACGAAAGCAAAGAGAAGCGTGAGAAACTCATCGTCCAGGTCAAGGGCGGCGGCGTCAAACGCAGCGACGTTGTCACCCTGCTCGGCGACGTGAACAACCAGAAAGCCAAAGGCGGCATCCTCGTCACCCTGGAAAAACCCTCCAAACCTATGCGCGAAGAAGCCGCTGCCGCCGGCCGCTACAGTTCGGCCCTCTGGCACGACAAGGATTATCCGAAAATCCAAATCCTCACCGTGGAAGGATTGCTGGATGGGAGCGAGCGGGTGGATGGCCCGCCGCAAATGAATCCATTCGCCAAAGCCCAACGCGAAGCCAAACCCGAGAAACAGCAGGACATGCTCCGAGAAATGTTTTAGAGCGCAGGGATCGCGCACGCTAAAAGGTAAGGATGCTCTCATGGACTAACCATTATGTGCGCTCGATGCGACAAGAAATGTCCTCATTATTCGACGCATTTGTCTCGATTCAGCCAGCAAATTAGAGGATGATCCCAGAAGTATGAAAGGGATATTCCTCGCTCTTTCGGGGTTGCTTCTATTGGCCGCGCCAGCAACGGTGCAAGCCCAATCAGGATCAGGCGATGGTTACGATTACAGCATAAATGCCGGTGGCTCCTCCATCACCATCACCGGTTACACCGGGCCTCCCTGGGCTGTGACCATCCCAACCATGATTAATGGTCTGACGGTTACCAGCATCGGGAATTCTGCGTTTTTCGTCTGCACCAGCCTGACCAGTGTCACGATCCCGAACGGCGTCACCAACATCGGGGATATGGCGTTTATTAATTGCTTTAGCCTGACCAACGTCTCAATCGGTAATAGTGTGATCAGCATCGGCGACTCGGCGTTCCTGTACTGCAACAGCCTGACCAACGTAACGATCGGCAACAGTGTCACAAGCATCGGGGACTCTGCGTTCTCTGGCACCGGTCTAACCAGCGTCACGATCCCCAACAGCGTCACCAGCATCGGGGACTCTGCGTTTTCTGGCACTAGCCTGACGAGCATCACAATCCCCAATAGCGTCACCAACCTTGGGGGTGGGGCATTTTCTGGCACCAGCTTGACAAACGTCACGATCCCCAACAGTGTCACCAGCATCGAGGACTCGACGTTCTCCGGTTGCTCCGGCCTAACCAACGTTATGATCCCCAACAGCGTCACCAGCATCGGGGACTCTGCGTTTTCTGGCACCAGCTTGGTAAATCTCACCATACCTGACAGGGTAACCAGCATTGGAGACTCTGCCTTCTCCGGTTGTTCCGGCTTGACGAGCGTCATGATCCCAAGCAGTGTTGCCAGCATCGGGGACGCCGCGTTTTCTGGAACCAGTCTGACGAATGTCGTGATCCCCGACAGTGTCACCAACCTTGGCAACGAAACATTCTATGCCACCCGCCTGACGAGCGTCACAATCCCTAACAGTGTCACCAGTATCGGGGTTGCAACGTTCCAAAACTGCTCCAGTCTGACCAACATCACAATAGGCGGCAATGTCACCAGCATCGGGGGAGATGCGTTCGCTTATTGCTCTAGCCTGGCCAGCATTACGATCCCCAACAGCGTCACCAGCATCGGATATGAGGCATTCATGTCCTCCAGCCTGACAAGTGCCGTGATCCCAAACAGCGTCATTATTATCTCAGATTGGGCCTTCTCTTTCTGTTTGGACCTGACCACTGTCGCGATAGGCAATGGGGTTTCCACCATCGAGTACGGCGTGTTTTATGACTGCCGAAGTCTAACCAACGTCACGATAGGCAACAGCGTCACCAGCATCTTGCAAGAGGCGTTTTTTGACTGTCCAAGCCTGACAGAAGTTTACTTCCAGGATAACGCCCCAGCCCTTGATTCGTTGGTGTTCGATCCAGAGAACAACACGACGGTCTATTATTCGCCCGGCACCAGCGGTTGGGGCTCAACTTTTGCCGGCATTCCCGCCGTTATGTTGAACCCACCGGCCCCAGCCGGTTCGTTGCAAGTAATCATCAGCCCGGACGGGGCAATCACCAATGGGACGCAGTGGCAGGTTGACGGCGGAATTCCTCAGCCCAGCGGAGCGACTGTTTTGGGTCTGATGGTGGGCAACCATACGGTGAGTTTTAGCGCCGTCAACGGCTATACAACCCCCTCCAATCAGATTGTCCTTATCACGTCAAATTCAACGGCTATAGTCGACGGAACCTACGGTGGCGGCTCTTTGCAAGTGATAATCGATCCAATAGAAGCGATTACTTCCGGAGCACGGTGGCAGGTGGACGGCGGCTCAAATGAAATTAGTGAGACAACAGTGAGCAATCTATCCGCGGGTAACCATACCATCTCGTTCACACCTGTTTTCGCTTGGTACACTCCTGCCAATCAAACTATTACGGTCGCGGATGGGTCAGCCACGACAGCCACCGGCACCTACGTTTCGCAATACATTTACACGACTAATGCCGACGATACTCTCACCATAATAGGCTATACTGGTCCAGGCGGTGTGGTGATTATTCCAGGCTCCATCAACAATCTGACCGTTACCAGCATCGGGGATGGTGTGGGTTCTGTCTTTGCCGACACAGGAGTGACAAGCGTCACCATTCCCAACAGCATCACCAGCATCGGAGACTATGCGTTCGCCTACGCCAGCCTCACCAACCTCATGATCCCCAGCAGCGTCACCAACATCGGAGGCGGTGCATTCGCTTCCGAAACCAGCCTGACAGCGATAAATGTGGATTCACAAAATGCGTTTTATCGCGCTGTGGATGGTGTGTTGTTTGACACAGGACAAACCATGCTTCTTCAATATCCGAGTGGTCTCGGCGGAAGTTACGCGATTCCAGGCAGCGTCAACACCATCGGAGAGCTGGCGTTCGGATACTCCGGTCTGACGAGCGTTACGATTCCCGGAAGCGTCACCAACATCGGAGACCAGGCGTTCGCGTTCTGCGCCAGCCTGACAGCGATAACGGTGGATACAAATAATTCATATTACAGCAGTATGAATGGACTGTTGTTCGATAAGAGCCAAACGACCCTCATTCAGTTTCCGAGCGCTGCAAGTGGAGCTTATGCCATTCCTGGCGGCGTGACGAGCATTGCGGACGGGGCTTTCTCAGACTGCATTGGCTTAAGCAGCGTCACGATCCCAGATTCCGTCGCCAGCATCGGAAGCAATGCGTTCTATGGTTGTACAGGATTAAGCGCCGTCACAATCCCCAACGGAGTGACCAGCATTGGGAGTTCAGCGTTCTATGGATGTTCCGGTCTGTCCAGCGTGACCATCCCTGGCAGTGTCACCAACATCGGAGATTATGCCTTCGCTTACTGCCAAAATGCGATTGCCGTTTATTTCCAAGGGAACGCTCCTGCCGCGGGTTCGTCCGTATTCTATTTTGACCCCCTTGGGTTCGGCAATTATGGGACTGTCGTCTATTATTTGCCTGGGACCACCGGCTGGGATGTCTTCTCCGCCAATACCGGTGTTCCGACCGTGCCATGGCCCGACTCGTTATATGTGACCATCACGCCAGCGTCAGCGATCACTTATGGGGCGCAGTGGCAGATTGATGGAGGAAAATGGCAGAACAGCGGGGTGACGGCGACCAATCTTTCCGTGGGCAACCATATGGTCAGCTTTAGCACGATTAGTGGCTGGATAACCCCTTCCAATCAAACAGTTTCCGTCAGCGCCAATTCAATGACCACTGCCACCGGCAATTACGTGCCCCAAACCGGCTCGTTGGAAGTAACGATCAATCCAGAAGAAGCGATCACGGCCGGCGCAACATGGGAAGTTGACGGCGGAACGTTTCAAAACAGTGGCGCGACGGTTGCCAATTTGCTGGTGGGCAATCATACGGTGAGTTTCAGCACAATCGGTGCTTGGACAACTCCCGCCAGCCAAATCATTACCATCACAAACGGGGCGACCTCGACGGCCAGTGGTTTTTACGTCCCTTCCACCACTCCCGCCAACGGGCTGATTCTCCTGACAAACGGTTTTGGAACCATCCGTCACGGAGATTGGCCAAAAGACTTGGTGATTGGAAAACATTACACGGTGAGGGCAGTGCCCAAGGCCAAAAACCTATTCCTGAGCTGGGTGGGCGGGACGAACCAGCCCTATTCCGTGCTGAGCGAGTCAGCCAGCTACAGATTTACCATGGAGTCCGATCTGGTGCTGGAGGCCAACTTTGTCACCAATGTTTTCCTGGAAGCAAAGGGAACATACAGAGGCCTTTTTGCCCCGACAAACTCCACCCGGCAGCAGACCAACTCCGGCTCGTTTTTGTTTAGCGTTACGAGAAGTGGAGCGGTTTCCGGAAAGCTCGATTTAGGCGGCCACACTGTGCCGCTTTCGGGGAAGTTCGAGCCTGACGGGACGGCGGCAATCGTTTCAAAACGGCCTCACGATGAAACTTCGTTGACCACGACTCTGCAACTGGATTTCGCAGATCAATCGGTCAGTGGGACTGTCAGTGAAGGCAACTTCAGTGCTGAATTGAACGGTTATCGTGATTTGTTCAGCAGGTCGGACAAAGCGGCCGAATTCGAAGGTCATTACACCTTGATCATCCCCGGCACAAACGATCCGGCCGTTGGCTCTTTTGGAACCAGCTATGGGACGGTGAAGGTGGACGAGCTGGGGAATATTACGCTGGTCGGAAATCTGGCGGATGGGACGGCGATCAGCCAATCAAGCGTGGTTTCGCAAGACGGCTATTGGCCGTTGTATGTGAATCTTTACGGCGGCAAAGGCTCATTGTGGGGTTGGGTTTGTTTCACCAACCACACCCTCACCAACGCCTCTTTGATCAGTTGGATCAACGCGACCAATTCAGCCAGGACGGCGGTGTATCGATCCGGCTTTACAAATCAGCAAGCGACGCTCACCGGAGGGATTTACACGCAGAGCCAGATGTTGCCAGCCAATCTCACCGCGATCTTGGACGGAGGCAATCTGCCATTCGCCATCACCAATGGTGTCATGCTCACAACCAGCGATAAGATCATTGTCACCAATTCGTTGGACGAGACCAACAAGCTGAAATTGAGGATCAGGAAGGACACGGGCGAGATCAGCGGCAGCTTCGCCAATCCGGACGAACCGAAACAGACGATCAAAGTCCACGGCGTGGTCCTGCAAGGCCAGGCAAGTGCGCAGGGCTGCTTCCTTGGAACCAACCGGAGCGGCACATTTCTGCTCGAGTCGCCAGGCAACGCCCAAGACTCCCAGTCGGAGCCCGGGGTCATCACTGATCCAGGTGATGGGGGTGGAGTCATAACGACCGGGGTGGATGCCTCGGCCGGGATGGGCAATTCAAATTAAAGCAAGGCAGGCGTCAGTCCCTCTGACTATGGACACCTTTCGCGTTCATGAACAGCTTCGCCAAGGCACGTGGCGCTAAGTCCTTGCCGCGCAAGGTCTTAAGTCCGATTTCGCCAAAAATCACACTTTTCCGAAAAATTCTTTCAAATATCTGTTGACGAAAGAATATGTTAACTGTAATGTTCGTCTAATGAATGGCCGGGGAATGCCAGTTTGGAAAGGCGGAATTATGAAGGATGAATTAAGAAGTGAATCGCAGGCGGAAATGGGAGGGGCAGGCTTGCCCGCCGTCTTGTCCGTCGTAGCCGCTGCGGCGAAGTCGGAAGCCTTCTCGCCCGCCATGGCCGCCACGGCGACGGCGGAGGCGGCGGAAGTGGGAAAATCAGGAAAAACCCATTTTTCTGCCCGGCTTATCTTTCTGCCATCACCGTCCATGTCGGTCCATGAAAGTCCATGTCAGTCAAAGTCAATCAAAGTGGATCAAACCTGTTTGGTTGGTCAAGCGGGCGGTCGGAATCCATGCAAATCATTAATAATGAACAGTTTGCAAAATAAGCAGTCTTAGTCCGGTCACACCACGGTAAACTTAGTTAAGTATGGTCAAAATAAGCCAATACGCCATTCGGATTAGAGCTTGGACATTGGCCGTTCCTTTTGTACAGTCCACTTATGGCTGAGGACATTCGTCCAGATCCCGATGCCTTGCTGGCCGCCATCCAGAAGGATGAGGCGGAAAAGAAACGCGGCAAACTCAAGGTGTTTCTTGGCATGGCCGCCGGCGTCGGCAAAACTTACGCGATGCTCCGCGCCGCCCAGCGCGCCCAACGCGAGGGCGTTGACATCGTCTCCGGCTACGTCGAAACGCATGGCCGCAAGGAAACGGACGCCCTGCTCGCCGGATTGCCCGTTATTCCGCGGCGCAAAGTCGATTATCGCGGCGTCACGCTCGAAGAAATGGATTTGGACGCGTTGCTGGCGCGTCATCCGAAGTTGGCGCTGGTCGATGAATTGGCCCACACCAATGTCCCCGGCTCGCGCCATGCCAAACGTTACCAGGACGTGATCGAGCTGCTCGATGCAGGCATTGACGTTTATACGACGATGAATGTGCAGCACGCCGAAAGCCGGGTGGATACGGTTCGGCAAATCACCGGCTCGACGGTGCAGGAGACGGTTCCCGACAGTGTGCTGGATGGGGCCGACATGGAGCTGATCGACCTGCCGCCCGAAGAACTTCTGAAGCGGCTGGATGAGGGAAAAGTTTACATGCCGGAGCGCGCCGAGCTGGCCATGATGAACTTTTTCCGTGAAGGCAATTTGACCGCCTTGCGGGAAATGGCCCTCCGCCTGGCCGCCGACCACGTTGGCCAGGACGTGCATGAGTATTTGCAGGCGATGCAAATCACCGGCCCGTGGCAATCCGGCCATCGCCTGATGGTCGCGGTCAGCGCCAGCCCTTTTTCTCCGCAAATGATTCGCTGGACGCGGCGGTTGGCCGATAATTTCGATTGCCCCTGGATCGCCGTTTATGTTGAGCAGGCCAGGCCGCTGGCCGAGGCCGATCAGGCTCATTTGACCCGGCACCTGGCGCTGGCCCGCGAACTGGGCGCGGAAGTCATCACCACCGCCGATTCCGACGTGGCCACCGGAATACTGCGGGTCGCTCGGCAGCAAAACGTGACGCAAATTGTTGTTGGCAAACCGGGCAGCGGCGGGGCTCTGGAATGGTTCCGCGGCGGGAAATTGCTGCGGCGCCTGGTGCGGGAGAGCGGCCACATTGAACTGCACATCGTCCGGCCGGAACACGCCGATAAGGATGCTCCGCCCCGCTCCAGGACATATTCGTTGCAGTCCCCCCCCTGGCAGTACGGCGCGGCCCTTGGCGTCGTCGCGCTTTGCACGGCGCTGAATGCTGGCTTCGACCGGATGGAGGTGGAGCCGCACGCGCTGGCTTTGGTTTACTTGTTCGGGGTCGTCTTGCTGGCCTTCTTCGTCGGACGCGGGCCGACGTTTCTGACCGCAACGGCCAGCGCCTTGCTCTGGGATTATTTTTTCGTGCCGCCGCGGGGCAGCTTTCGCATAATGCATATTGCGGATGCCATGATGTTCTTCATGTTCTTCGTCGTGGCCCTGGTGCTGGGGCAGTTGGTCTCGCGCATCCGCTGGCAGGAACGGGCCGAACGCCGCCGTGAAGAACGTTCCACCGCGCTCTACCTCCTGACGCGCGATCTGGCCGATGCCGCCAGCGTGGATGAAATGGCGCAGAGATTGGCGCGCCAGGCCGCGCAAGCCTTCAAAGCCAGGATCGCCATTTTATTGCGCGAGTCCGGCGGTGGATTGGCGGCCACGGCCCATCCCGCCAGCACTTTCCCGGTGTCCGAAAAAGAACAGAGCGTTGCGGCTTGGGCCTTTCGCTTCGGCAAAGCCGCCGGCCGTTTCACCGATAATCTGCCTTCCGCCGGCGCGATCTATGTTCCCATGCAAACCAACCGCGGCGCGGTCGGCGTGCTCGGCGTGGAATGGCCCGGCGACCAGCAACCCACCCTCGAACAACGGGACCTGCTCCAAGCCTTCGCCCGCCAATCCGCTCTGGTGCTGGACAGGCTCCGGCTGGACGCCGAAGGGCAGCAGGCCCGGCTCATCGCCGAATCCGAAAAGCTGAGCAAAGCGCTGCTTAATTCCATTTCGCACGAACTGCGGACTCCCATCTCGGCCATTACCGCGGCCGCCAGCGCCTTGACCGAACTCAAGGGCAATGAACCCCCTGCACTGCAAAAGAACCTGGCCGGGGAAATTCAGGAAAGCGCCTCGCGCTTGAATCGCTTGGTGAGCAACTTGCTGGACATGACGCGCCTGGAATCGGGCGCCGTCAAGCCGCGCATGGAATGGTGCGATGTCGCCGACCTCGTCAACGTCGCGCTGCGGCGCAATGAAAGGGAATTGGCCGCCCATCCCGTCAACCTCTCTCTTCCGCGCCCGCTGCCGCTGGTCAAAATGGATTTTGTGCTCATCGAACAAGTCCTCAACAACCTCCTGCTCAACGCCGCCGCTTACACCCCT
>Ga0181523_10000605_pt1 | contig 40706 bp, 35 predicted proteins | sample PEATcosm2014_Bin_43_FD_119752 | JGI IMG/M metagenome (GOLD analysis project Ga0181523, IMG submission 119752) | Peatland microbial communities from MTU Mesocosm Facility, Houghton, MI, USA - PEATcosm2014_Bin05_30_metaG | ecosystem: Environmental > Terrestrial > Soil > Wetlands > Peat | place... | reverse complement strand
CCAGCTAATTTCATTATCCTGGCAATATGCATTATTATTTCCATTTTGGGTCCTCATGAATTCATCGCCACCCAGTATCATGGGTGTACCGGATGAAAAGAGAAGGGAACAAGCGAAATTCTTGACGAGCTGCCTGCGCATAGCTGCAATGCCCGGATCGTCAGTCTTCCCCTCCCAGCCGCAGTTCCATGAGTTGTTGTCGTTAGAGCCATCGTTGTTGCTCTCGAGATTCGCATCATTGTGCTTGTAGTTATACGATACGAGGTCATTAAGTGTGAAGCCGTCATGGCACGTTATGAAGTTAACACTGTTGTATGCAGACCTCCCATTGTCTTCATAAAGGTCAGCCGACCCAGTCACCCTCCACCCCAGATCTCTCATTTGGCTGTCGTCGCCTTTGCCGAATTTTCTCACTGTATCCCGGAATTTGCCATTCCATTCCGACCAGTCGACAGGGAAGTTGCCGACCTGATAAGTGTCCAGGTCCCATGGTTCCGCAATCAGTTTGGTTCGTGTCAGGATAGGGTCCTGAGATATGGCATCGAAGAATGAAGCTGACCTGCGGAATCCTCCATACTCTCTGCCCAGCACCGAGGCGAGATCAAATCTGAAACCGTCTACATGCATCTTCTCGATCCAGTACCTGAGAGAATCGAGGACAAAGCGTATTGTCTGGCTGTTTTCAAAGTCTACGCTATTTCCGCACCCGGTAAAATTCATATAATAGCGGAGCTGGTCGGAGGCCGTGCCGGTGAGCGTATAGTAGGTGGGATTGTCGACGCCTTTGAAACTGATAATCGGTCCCATCTCATTGCCTTCGCCCGTATGGTTGAAAACGACGTCTAGGATTACCTCGATTCCCGCCTTGTGCAGTTCGCGCACAAGGGTCCTGAATTCATTGACCTGGCAGCCCGGAAACTGCCGGGAGGAATAGGATGATTCTGGAGCAAAGAAGCCGATGGTGTTGTATCCCCAATAATTAGTGAGCCCCTTGTTAATGAGGAAATCATCGACATAAAACTCGTGGACTGGCAGCAGTTCGACGGCGTTGATTCCGAGATCTTTCAAATATGGAATTTTTTCGATAAACCCCATATATGTTCCCGGGTTGCCGACTCCGGAAGACGGGTGAGCGGTGAAGCCCTTGAGATGGACTTCGTAAATGATCAACTCTTCGAGCGGTATCAAAGAGGGCAAGTCTCCCTGCCAGTCGAAGCTGTCATCGATGACAATAGATTTAGGCACGATTCGAGTATTGTCGCGCGTGTCGAGTGAAAGGTCTCCTGCTGGTGAAAGGGGATCGTAAGGCAAAAGGAGATTGTCGATATTCCTGAACTTTCCGGTAAGAGCCTTGGCGTATGGGTCGATCAGGAGCTTATGCTCATTGAATCTCATCCCGCGGGGGGGATCAAAGTCTCCCCTGACTTTATAACCGTAAAGTTGCCCCTCCTTCAGACCATGGACAAAATTATGCCAGATATACTTGGTCCGGTTTTCGAGCCTTATGATATCGGTCGGGTCTGCATCGGGCCTGTCGAAAAGAAGGAGAAAAACATCACTCGCATTTTGAGAATAGATGGCGAAGTTGACTCCGTCAGGAGAGAGAGAAGTTCCGAGTGGATAGAACAAGCCTTTTGATACGCGCTTGCCGGTGTTGTGCTTTAACTCATATGCCATGTCGAAACCTCCGTGGGCATAAGCCAATCGCTTCATGTTTATCTTTACAGTTGTTGTTTGATATATCGAAAAGTATATCAATGGATGCATTAAACCGCTATCGCGGCAGCGCGCGCGCGTAATCTTTACATTTGGATTCGCCGTCCGTTATGCTTTATAATTAAGCCTATGATAGATCTTCATTCCCACACAATATTCAGCGACGGAGTGCTCATCCCTGCCGAGCTAGCGCGCAGGGCAGTCGCAGTCGGCTACGAGGCCTTGGCTTTCACCGACCACATGGACCATTCCAATATCGATCTCATCATCCCGAGGCTAGTGAAGGTTGTCAATGCTCTCAAAGATCATATGCCGGTAGCGTTACTGCCGGGCGCCGAGATCACTCATGTGCCTCCTGCATTGATTGGGGACCTTGTGAAAGAAGCCCGAAAACTTGGCGCCCGGATCGTCATCGTACATGGCGAGACGATTGTCGAGCCTGTGGTCGAAGGCACCAACAGGGCTGCTATCGAGGCTGGGGTGGATGTCCTTGCCCATCCGGGACTCATTAGTGAGGACGACCTTCTTTTTGCAAAGGAAAAGGGCGTTACCTTGGAAATCACGGCACGTAAAGGACACAGCATATCCAACGGGCATGTGGCCCAGTCTGCCATGCGTTTGGGTATTCCGATTACGATCAATACAGACGCACATGCGCCGTCGGACCTGATCAGCCGTGATATGGCAAAAAAGATTCTCCTATCGGCAGGAATCGGCCCGGATAAAATTGATGAAATATTCGCACACTCAAGGAATCTTGTTAAGAAAGCTATTGGAGGAATATAATGCCGAAAATTATTAAAAAACGTATAAGCAAACACGAAGGCTCTGACGAGGGTTTGCAAGATACGGTAAACGATATCCGGTCCAGACTTAAGGAGCGGCAGCGTGCGCTCGTCATAGGGTTTGCTGCATTTCTCGTCGTGTTGATCGCAGTCGGAGGGTTCTACATCTACAATAAATCTCAGAGGGACAAGGCGACCGAATTCCAGCGGGAGGCTTACCAACTTTTCTACAACGAGAGCCCGGCGCAGTCGTCGGTAAGCGGAGATAATTACAGGAAAGCCCTGGACCTTTTCACTAAATCATACGACATCAAGCAAAGGGCAGATGTCCTTCTCTATATCGCTTATTGCAAGTACGAACTGGGCAATTATGACGATGCCATCAAAACCCTCAAAGAACTGAATGACAAGTTCCCCGACCCTAGGATCATGCCATTGGCATATTTCAAAATGGCCGAGGCCTATCTTAAAAAGGGTGACAATACGGGCGCTCTGGCAACGCTTAAAGACCTTGCAAGCATAAAAGATGGAATATTCCAGGACATGGCGCTTATGGAAAGCGGAAAGGTCTTGGAGTCTCAAGGCAAGAAGGAGGAGGCCAAAGCCATGTTTAAAGATTTGGTAACCAAGTTCCCCAATTCCCCTTTGGCGGCTGAGGCTAAGACGAAAGTCGAAGAATAGATCAGTGCAATGGCCCAATATTGGCTCGAGTTATTGACGACTCAAATATTGACTATTGCTTTTACTCCTCACGGACCCACACTTTCAGCCTGATTATTATTAATATCTTCGATGTGTAGGATGCTATCGGCTTGCATGGAGATGCGGCAGGGAATTATCCGCCACAAAATTAGGCCCTGCGGGTTTTTGTCCTTGAGCGGGACTTGCCTTTGGCTACCTTATCGGCTTTAGATTTTGAGCCTTTCTTAGCAACTTTGGAATGTGATTTCGTGCTTTTCTTTGATACCTTCGATACCTTCAGGGAAGCTTTGCGCGCTGTCATCTTGTCATCGATGTCTGCGAACGATTTGCCCTGTGGAGGGAGCTTGATCTTCTCTCCAGCCGAGAGCCTTTCAATGCCAGCGAGTGAATTGAGGGCGAGTATCGTGTTGACCGGCACTCCGCTCTTTGATGCAATTTTCTTCAGGGTTTCATTCTTCTTTACAGTATAAGTTTCGTAGCTGAAAAGCTTTTCGTCAGGAATATTCGAAAGGTTTTCGATAAAGGCGTCCGCAGTATCGACAGGCAGCCTGAGGGTATACTCACTCAAGTTCGGCGGCGTGCTCCATCTTCTGAGCTCCGGGTTCAATTCCCTGATTTTATCTGAGCTTGTACCCGCGCACTTTGCTATGACCTCTAGATCGACAGGGACAAAAAGCGTCACCTCATCGTATTCAAAGGGTTCGTGGTAAATCAAGTCGCGGAATCCGTATTCCTCAGGCGTATTGGCGATAATAGTGGCGGCAATAAAATGAGGCACGTAATCCTTGGTTTCCTGCCTGATCTGAGAGGTGCCGAGAAGTGACCAGAAATTGTCCGAATCGGTCCTTCTGAGCGCCTTTGCAATTCTGCCCTCACCGGCGTTGTAAGCTGCCAGTGCAAGACTCCAGGAGCCGAACATGTCATGCAGATCCTTCAGGTAATCTGCAGCCGCAATAGTCGATTTTACAGGGTCTTTCCTTTCGTCTCTCCACCAGTCTATTACCAACCCGTAACGCTTCGCGGTTCCGGCAATGAATTGCCAAGGTCCGGCCGCCCGGGCAGGGGAGTATGCCTTGGTGTTGAAACCGCTTTCCACTATCGGCAGGAAAACGAGATCCTCCGGCATGCCTTTTTCTTTCAGGATGTCCTTCATTATCTCAAGGTATCGCGCAGATCGCTCAAGCCAGAGCGAAAATCTTTTCTTTAAGTTAATTGTGTAAAGGCTGAAGCTTCTTTCGATCGCCTGATTGGCCTTCTTGTCCGTAGGCGAAACTGATATTGATAGCGGAGGCGTTCTATTCGAAAATGCGTTTTGTTCGGCAAGGGTAGCCGAATTGCCTGCAGGGACCAGTACCGCAGGCGGCGCAGTCGGAGTGGCCCCGGCCTGGGGTTCAAGCTGGGTCATCGGAGGCGTGGCCGCAGGCTCATGCGGTTTAACCTGGGACGTTTGGACTTGCTCCTTGACTAGTTGCGACTGTGGTGTTTCGACAGCGACAGCAGTGTCAAGCGCTTTGGCGATAATATCACTCGGACCGTTTCCGGCGCAGAAAGCTGGTTGAATGATACAGAACGACATGAGGGAAAAAAGAACAATCCCCCTTAAGCCATCAAACATTCTCATACCCTATTAGAAACCATCGATAAAAGCAATGTCAAGGACATAGAAGCCGCGTACAGAAGTTATAGACACTTTTCCAGGGCCTTAGCATACTTGACGAATGTCTGGAAGGCATAAAGAACTGCTAGCATGAGCCCATGTATACCGTCTTTGAAACCCAGCCTGAGGACGTACATTTTCAGAAAGACTGCCGCGGGATTTATTATGAGCGAGCATGATGAAGGCCGTCCTTTTTGTCGCAGGATCTCTTCAGCTGCCAAGGTAGAGTAATGCTCCATCTTCTTCATGTAATCGTTTAGTGTCAGGTATGTATAATGGATCAGCGGGTTTTTCAGATATGCCGCAGGTCCGTTGACGACGACCTTTTCATGCACTTCCCTCGACTCGACATAACCGGAAGTCTTCCGGAAAATCCGGAGGGTGTAGTCAGGCCACCAGCCGCTGCGGCGGATCCATTTTCCCAAGAAGTAATTCTTGCGAGGGACATAAAACCCTGCATTACCTCCTTCGGCAATTTCGCGTATCATTTCATCTTTCAGCTCAGGCGTGACCCGCTCGTCGGCATCAAGGATCATGACCCAGTCATTCTTAGCGTAGTCTACGGCCTGCTGCTTCTGGCGTGAGAAGCCCATCCATTCGTGCTGGTAAATCCTGTCTGTATAATTCCGGCAAATCTCGACAGTCCTGTCGGTGCTGAATGCATCTACTACGATGATATCGTCAAAATCCCTGACGCTTTCGAGGGCTTCTGCAATATTGCGTTCTTCGTTTTTTGTGATGATCGCAACGGACAGGGGGATCTTGCGGGACACTCTAGCCGCCTATCTTCGACATAGGCTTCAGATGGCGGAAGCTCTTTTCTTGAGATATGGCATGACTGTCAGGCTTGATTTCGACGGCCAGCCGCAGAAGCCGCTCTATCTCCCTGTCGGTAGCCCCTTGGCGCAGCGCAGATTTAAGGTCTATCTCGGTCTCGGAAAATAGGCAGGGCCGCAACTTACCGTCGGAGGTCAATCTCAGCCGATTGCAGGAACTGCAGAAATGATGGGTCAGGGGGCTAATGAAGCCGATTACGCCCGGCGCTCCGTCAAACCTGAAATAGCGCGCAGGACCGTTCCTTCGGACCTTTACCGGAATGAGCGGGGCCATTAGTTCTACGCGGTCTTTGATTTCTTCGGAGGAGAGATATTTGCCTTCGTTCCAGAATTCCGTATTGCCGATCGGCATGAATTCTATGAATCTGACATGGGCAGGTCCTTTCAGCGTCAGTTTTGCAAAATCTTCGATTTCATCGTCGTTGACTCCTCGTATGGGGACCATATTGATCTTTACGGGATGAAGTCCTGCTTGCTCAGCAGCGGCAATGCCATCCAGGACCATTTGAAGCTCTCCGCCACGGGTGATCTCTCTGTAGCGGTCCGGACGAAGAGAGTCGAGACTGACATTTACCCTTTTTAACCCCGCCTCAGCGAGTTCTGCCGCAAGGTTCTTCAGACGGAGGCCGTTTGTTGTCAGGCTTATGTCTTCGATACCGCTGATCTTTGCAATGGAGGATATGAGATAGGGAAGGTTCCGGCGTATCAGTGGCTCACCCCCGGTGAGCCTGATCTTTTTGACCCCAAGTTCAGCGGCGATCCTGACGATGCGGATAATCTCCTCGTATCTTAGTATTGCAGAATGGTCTAAAGGCTTGATGCCGCTTTCCGGCATACAGTAAATGCATCTCAAGTTGCAGCGGTCGATTATCGAGATCCGCATGTAATCTATCACACGCTCGTACCTGTCTCTGATCTCTTTCATGATAGTATTATCGCGTTAAGACTCAAGATTTGACAATACCCACTCGCAGCTGATGAGAGACTGCTACTTCTTTTTCTTGGATGTCTGCGCAGGAGTTTTCGTTGATGTGAGGTCTTTAAGTCTCTTTCGTGCAAGTTCGGCTTCATTTGATTTCGGATATTTCTCTATCAGTGTTTCAAGGATTACTTTCCCCGTCTTCTTATCTCCGAGTTCCAGGAAGGAATAACCTTGCTTGAGCATAGCACCCTTGACCTTCTCATGGTTGGGATATTTCTTCAGATAATCCTCATAAGCGAGAATAGCGTCCTCATATTTCTTTTCAGCGTAATAGGTCTCTCCTATCCAGAAATAGGAGTTGGGGGTGAGTCCCTCTTTGGGGTAGTCCTTCACGAAGCGGGTGAACATCTTACGAGAGTCGGCATATTTCTTTTCTTTGAGCGCAATATGCGCTTCATCGTAAAGCTTCGCAGCGCTCTCCGGTCCCTTTGCCTCCGTTTCAGCTTCAGCGGCCGCCGCTTCTCCGGCAGGTTTCGCTATCGCTTTTGACTCCACCGATGTCTGGGACTTCCCTTCCTTGAGCTGATTTTCGAGGGCTGTCACCCTGGCCTTCTGGAGTTCGATTTCGGAGGTGAGGTCTTTGATTGTTTTATCCATGAAGTATTTATTCTCGTCGAAACGTCCCTTGAGCGACTGCAGCTCTCTTGAATAGTCACTGGTTTGCGAGAGGAGATTTGATTGACTCTCCCTGATGGCTGTGATAGCGTTCAGGTCTCTTTGCATGGTCGCCATCTGGTCTTTCAACTGAGCAATTTCTCTTTCGCGACCAGCCGATTGAACCTGCAGTTGAGCCAGGTTGCTCTTTGTAGTCTCCATCTCGGAGCCAGTCGCACAACCATACAATGTAAGCGCAAAGAGAGACAGGACGGGAAGCAGGAAACGGCGGACAGCCGCGCAATGCAGCAAAGATCTGAAACCGATAATCGCCGTCCCTATCTTCCCGTGGTTCATCATTGTTAGCGGCCCCCCTCGGTAAGCACGAAGTGGTCTCTTCTGTTCTTGGTCCAGCACTCTTCGGTGGACTCAGTACAGAGCGGTTTCTCCTTGCCGTAGCTGATGGTATCGATCCTGGCCGATGGAATGCCGAGTGAAATCAGATATTGTTTTGCCGCATTTGCCCTCTTGTCGCCGAGTGCGAGATTATACTCTTTAGTTCCCCTCTCATCACAATTGCCCTCGACAATCACTTTTGCATTCGATTTTCCCATAATAGCCGAAAGGCCTTTAATGGTCGTCTTTGCAGCATCGTCGAGATCGTATTTGTCGAAGGCAAAAAGGACATCACTGACTTTTGTGGTCAGTTCTTTGGGGCCTGAAGTCATTTCATCCTGCTTCACAGAGGGCAGCTCCTTTTCGGTGACTGACTCGGGCTTTTGCATGGTCTCCGATGGCTTGGCTGCAGGCTGCTCGGGCGGTGCTGCAACTTTGTTCTGTGCGCATCCCATTAGTGAGGCGATCATTAACACGATCGCAAGAATAAGGACCAGTCTTTTCATCTACGTACCTCCAAAATGAATTATTAGCGTCGTTACCTGCTAATTTAACAAATATCGGGGCTCATTGCAAATTAATGACAACCGAAATAAACAGGGATGGGAATGTTGGGCGTTGCAACACGGCTGAAAAATCTTAAGGGATGTCGCTTTTTCCCCAGTTGGTATCTTCGAAGCACTCGACGTCATTGAGTTTTCCTATGATATCCTCGAATTCCACGGGCTTCCTGTGGGAGATCCGGAGGCGGAGACCCCCCCGCCCCCTACAAGTGGTTGTTACTTCGTGATCATGTCGATCAGAGTGTCGGCTTCGCGGTAACCCGATACAATCCGACCGTCCGGAAGCACCAGGGCAGGTGTGCCGGTGATGCCGAGTTCGCCTGCCAATTTCGTGTTTTCTTCGATGACCTTCGTATCGCAAGCGGTCTTCTCTATCGGCTTTCCTTCAAAGTTATCCTCGAGGAGCTGCAAGGACTTTTTGCAGATAATGCTCTTGGCTTTCCATGCGGAGTCCTTGTGCATGGGAAGAGGGAAAAGTTTGATGAAAAAGGAGATGTCCTTTCTCTTTTCGACAACCTTTTTTAACTCGGCGTGGAGCTTGCTGCAATAGGGGCAATCAGGATCGCTAAAGACGACGACCTTGTATTTCGCGTTCTTGTCTCCGAGCACCAGTGCATCTTCGAGCGGAATCTTTGATACATCGACCTTGTTCTGTTGATCGAAGCTTTCCTGCGTGAGGTTTTTCTTCTCCTTTATATTTATGATCGCCCCGCTGAAAAAGTTTTTCTTTGAATAGTCGATATAAACGATCCCCTTGCGGCCGCCGGCCTGAATCAGGACTTCCCAAAGGCCTTTCACCGGCCCTTGAGTAACACCCAGTACATTTGCGTCTGGGATCATGTCTTTCAGAATAGAAGCAGCTTCATCGTTCTTAAGACTATGGCAGTTAGCACAATCGTGCGCCTTGACATCATGCCCTTTTTCAGGTAAAGCACAGGCCTGTGAAGCGAAAACGAGCACCGTCAATAACACCACACAAAATATCTTGCGCATCAAATACCTCCAGTGTTTATAGATATAAAAAAGATAAAATCATCATAACACAAAGGCAGACTGACCGGCAAAAGAGCTGGCCGACCATGCCGTTTGACTTTACAACCATAGAGTTTAGAGATTGGGAGGCATGTGTCGATAGCTGTACCTATGATCGACTGGGAGGAAAGGGAGAAATATTGACAAACATAACGTACTTGCTTTAGTATTGAAAGCTTAGGGAGCGAATGCTTCTTTCAATTCTTCACTGAGGGGGGTAAGAAATTGTATGCTTTAGGTACCCATCTATTGGTAGAGTTGAGGGACTGTAATCCTGAGATTCTGAAGGACCTTAACAAGGTCAAAGGCGCTTTGGTCACGGCAGCAAAAGTGGCAAAAGCAACTATTATAGATGTATCATTCCATGAATTCAATCCATTCGGAATAAGCGGAATGGTGGTCATCGCCGAATCACATCTCTCCGTCCATACCTGGCCCGAGTATTCCTACGCCGCCGTTGATATCTTTACCTGTGGAGACGTCATCAAACCGGAAGACGCAGCTCAGTTCCTGATAGTACAGTTCGAGAGCAAGACGCCGTCCATAGTCGAGATGAAGCGAGGAATCCTTTCGTTCAATAACGAGAAACTTCCTCACAAGGTCGAAGAGGCGGCGGAAGTTCTATCCTGAGTTAACAGCTAAGCTAATGCAGAATGACGGGGCGGATCCTTCGCCCCCGGGAGACCATCCAGACGGATTTTTTCGACAATCGGTGAATCTGATAGCGCGAGGCTGTTGTTACAGAAGAAGCGATGCAATACTTATTCAAATTCTTGATGACATCTCGCGCAGTTATTAATGATTCCCTTCGTTTGGTCAAACCTTGACTCCCCAATGTTAGTCTTTGCAGCGTCACGCAGTTTTTACAGATTGCCTTGAAATTCTTCTTGATCCATCTAAATTCTGCACGTTTCTCGTCATTTTTCTTCATTGTGACAGCGCCGGAATTGATTGCTGCATAAACCAAATCCATAGTGCCGTAAATTGGGGCGGGCGTCGAGACGGGATTAGGGGAAGCATCTGGATTGGTCCTGGATGGTGGGGTCCTTCATACTGCCCATACTACCCATACTATGACGAGCCGGCAATCATCCAAGAGAGGCTTCAGGGGTATCAGCAGCCGGCTTCGCAATCGGAAGAACGGAGCTACTGGTATTTCTGCACCAAGCCGCAGGGCGCCGATCTATCAAACTCTACCTCCTCCAGGGCCACAGCAGTGTGGGCGAGCGGTGTCGATTGATCATGGCACGATTATGATGGGACATGGTTGAGGAGTGAAAAAAAGAGGAGAGCGGTACCACCGTCTCCTCCCTCAGATTATTGCAGATCAGGCTATTCTTTTTTATCGCTCAATGCGGATATCCCCGGCAGGTCTTTGCCTTCGAGCAACTGCAGCGATGCGCCGCCGCCTGTGGAAATAAAGGTGATGGTGTCGCTGACTCCCGCCTTGTGAACTGCGTAGTCAGTATCGCCCCCACCGACTATCGTAAGGGCGTATGCATCTGCTACTGAATGGGCTATCGCATAAGTCCCTCGGGAGAATGCATCGATCTCGAAGACGCCCATCGGACCGTTCCAGATGATCGTTTTGGCATCCTGGATTGCCTCGGAAAAGAGCTTAACCGATGCAGGGCCGATGTCGAGGGCCTTCCAACCCTTTGGTATCTCTTGAGTAGTGACGATCTTCGTTTCAGCTGCCGGCTCAATCGTCTGGGCTATGACGCTGTCGACTGGTATATAGAATTTGACATTCTTCTTTTTTAAATTATCTATTGTTTCCTTGGCGAAGTCGAGCATATCGGTTTCCAGAAGGGAGTCGCCAACTTCATAGTCCATGGCCTTGATGAAAGTATATGCCATACCCCCGCCTATGATGACCTTGTCGACCTTGTCGGCGAGATGCTGGAGCACGCCGATCTTGCCCGAGACCTTCGATCCTCCGAGTATCGCGACAAAGGGCCGAACGGGATTTTCAACGACTCCCTTAAGATACTCAATCTCTTTCTTCATAAGGAATCCGGCAGCGGAAGGGAGGAATTTCGTGATCCCGACTGTCGAGGCATGCGCCCTGTGCGCCGCGCCAAAGGCATCGTTGATAAAAAAGTCGGCAAGCTTTGACATTGACTTGGCGAAGACAGCGTCATTCTGCTCCTCTTCAGGATGAAAACGAAGGTTCTCAAGGAGGAGCACATCGCCCTCCTTCATCTTAGAAACCATGTTTTCTACCTGAGACCCGACACAGTCGGGTGCGAAATAGACCTCTTTGTTCAAGAGCCGTTGCAGCCGTTTAGCGACAGGGGCGAGGCTGTAGCGGGGATCGACCTTTCCTTTGGGTCTTCCAAAATGGGATGCGAGGATGACCTTTGCCCCTTCATCGATAGCGTAGTTGATGGTGGGCAGCGCCGACCTAATCCTGCGGTCATCGGTGATGACCATGTTAGCATCGAGCGGGACATTGAAATCTACCCTTATAAAGACCCTTTTCCCTTTGATGGGAAGATCGTCAATGGTCATTTTCCCGAGTATGTCTCCTACCTCGTGGGATATACCATTATTTCTGGCCATTGTTAACTCCTCTTGCTGATGTAAATGGCGAGGTCCCTGAGACGCGAGCTGTATCCGGACTCGTTGTCGTACCACGAGATGATTTTGACGAGGCGCTTGTCGATCACCTTGGTCAGCGCTGCATCTACGATTGACGAGTAGCCGGAACCGTTGAAATCAATCGAGACAAGGGGCTCTTCGCAGAATGCCAGTATCCCTTTCATCGGGCCTTCAGCGGCCTTCTTGAGAGCGGAATTGATCTCCTCGGCTGATGCATCTCGGGTCAACTCTGCAACGAGGTCGATAACTGAAACATTCGGGGTGGGGACGCGAATGGACATACCATCCAGCTTCCCTTTCAGTTCCGGAAGTACCAGTCCGACTGCCTTTGCAGCGCCGGTGGTTGTCGGAATCATCGAGACAGCCGCAGCGCGTGCTCTTCTAAGGTCTTTGTGAGGCAGGTCGAGGATTCGCTGATCGTTTGTGTAGGAATGGATGGTGGTCATGAGCCCACGCAGTATGCCGAACTCGTTGTTGAGTACTTTTGCAACCGGCGCGAGACAATTAGTTGTGCATGAAGCATTTGAGATGATCTTGTGAGCGGCCGGGTCGAGCTTCTCTTCGTTCACACCCATGCAGACGGTAATATCGGGATCTTTAGCAGGCGCCGAAATGATGACCCACTTGGCCCCGGCATCCAGGTGTTTCGAGGCAGACGCCCTGTCGGTAAACCTGCCGGTCGACTCGATTACGATATCAATCTTGAGGTCCTTCCACGGAAGTTTTTCGGGTGCGGTTTCGGCAAGAACCTTGACCGGCCTGCCGTCGACGATGAGAGCACCGTTTCCGATCTTCACCTCTGCATCGAAGGGGCAGTGGACTGAATCGTACTTCAAGAGGTGCGCCAGTGTTGCGGCATCAGTGAGATCATTGATGGCGACGATTTCGATATCGTCGTATCCCTTGCACTTCCTGAAAAAAATCCTTCCGATCCTGCCGAAGCCGTTAATCGCAACTCTTACTGGCATACTATCCTCCTTAATGCAGTTTTAGAATTTGTTGATGACCATTCCCGTCAGAAGCTTGGGATAAAAATAGGTGGATTTTGGAGGCATCCGCAAATTTGCGTACGCCACCCCCTCGATGTCGTCCACGCCCGTGGGATTCAGGAAAAAGACGGCATCATAGTCGCCGCTGTGAACCTGCCGCATAGCTTCCTTCACATCCATCTCATACGCCACATCGGTGATGCCGAGGTCCCTCTTAAGGATCAACTCATGCAGCACTACTACATCGAGGCTGTTGAGGGAAGGGTGAAGGTCTTTCAGTTTTCCGCCCAGGTATTTCAGCATGTACCATTTGCGTTCTGTATTCAGGTAAAGGCCGAAGGCGTGCTTGCCTTCCTCCGGGACCACGCTGCTTATGTCGACGTCGGGCGGAAGCTCTTTAAATGCGAAATCTGCCCCGAGCTTCTCGACGACTGCCTCTTTACCTGGAATCCCCCTGACCATCCTGTGGGTCGGCAGTATCGTGATCCCTTCATCCGAAATGTTGGCGAGGAACATCAGAACATAGTCCCAGGGCCGGGCTGCATCATCGGTCCTGCCGGTCTTAAGGTCCATTTCTTTTTTGAATTCGACGGCCACCTCGTAGCGGTGGTGTCCGTCAGCGATAAATATGGCCCTTTCGGACAGTTCCTTCGAAATTAATTCGGTCTTCGACGGGTCCGCAATCCTGAATAGCTTGTGAAAGGCCCCATCGGAATCTTCTGCTGTGATGTAGGGCTCGTTGCCAATAGAGTCGAGGATTTTCGACGTCACACGTTCGGGGCTGTTGTATATCGAATAAATGGGGCTTACATTTGCCATGCAATGTCTCATAAGATCCAAGCGGTCGGCTTTCGGTTTGGAACGGGTCATTTCGTGGGGATAGACGCCATTTCCGAATTCGACAATCTTCACAAGACCGAAAATGCCCTTGAGAATCTTCTTTCGCCCCATATCTGTATAATCCATTTCGCAGGCATAGAAGGCAGGCTCATCATCCCTGACGAGTATGCCTGTGCGTGTCCATTCTTCGAGCATGGCAGCGGAACGAGTATACTTATTGCTGCTTGCCGTATCCCCGGGCAGTTCCTTGCCGAAATCTATACGAACTATATTGTGCGGACTCTTATTGTAAAGCGCATCTTTATATCCGGGCGATATCACGTCATATGGCGGCGCGATGACCTCACTACCCGAAACCTTTTCGCGGTTAAAGAGAAGGCCTCTGAATGGACTTACTTTTGGCATTAAGTGGATTTTCCTTAGCTGTAAATAGTTTATTTGCACAGAGTTATCTGCATAAGCCATGTATTTTATCATGCCGGGGATGATAATTCAAATTCAAGAGAATGACTTTAGCGCATGGTGCGCCGGCGGGATGGCTTAGGTTTTCGATGATGAAAATTGATAAAATAAAGTATGGTGATAGATGAGGCCCATGAGATATTGATTCTTAGAGGGGAAATAAAGCGTCTCAGGGGGTGTCTCAACCGTCTTACGCCTTCACTTTCGGTGATGCTCCGGCGCCGCGGGTTCAGCATTTACAAGAAAGAGCCACCCTCAGATCTGATTGTACCCGATAAGCAATTCGTCGACGGCTACTATGAAATGCTCAAGAAATATTCCTTCCGTCTTTTCCTGCGCGATGTTATCAAACACCAGCCCTTGGTCGCTCTCGCGCAGGTAACGCGCTACGCGACAAAGGAGGTAACCACTGAATATGTCCAGTACCTGGTCAACATCGGTATGTTCATTCCCGAAGGCGAAAACTTTAGGCTGCGGAGGGGGCCGATTAAGAGCTTCGGATCTACTCTCGAGTGGTTTGTTTCCGAGATATTCCGCCGTGAATTCTCGGCTGAGACCATTTGGGGCGTGAAGATGAAGCATCGCACTGTCGGCGGTGATTACGACCTCTTATCGAGGATCGAAGGTGCCATCATCAGCATGGAGATCAAATCATCGCCGCCAAGACAGATCTACCAGAATGAGATATCATCTTTTTTTGAGAGGACGAGCGATCTGATGCCGGAGACGGCGATATTTTTCATGGATACCGAACTGAGGATGAAGGACAAAATCGTGCCGATGTTCGAGGAGGAGCTTAGGAAGCGTTATCAAGATCCTCCGGAGGTCAGGCGGATGGAGAGGGAGCTATTCGAGATTTCTGCTCAGGGAACGCACGGCCCGAAAAAGTTTATAATAAATTCGAAGGACAGTGTCGTCGCCAATATCGAAAAGGTGCTGTCGAGTCACTTCAGGGGAAGGGCATAAATGAAAGAAAAAGAGTTGTGCATCATCTGCGCGTGGAGGGCAACCTGCCAGAAACAATTTTCCATGAAGACCGGGCAGAAATGTCCTGATTACTGCAAGGACATGACGCTCAGGGAGCCTGAGGATGCGGCAGAAGAGAGCGGAGCCCCGGGAACTAAATAGTTGCCTAAATGTATGAATGCATTCTTTAACGGGAGGTGCTGCTCATGGCAGAGAATAATCCATTCGCAGGCAGCGAATACGCTGAAGCACTTGGCGTTCTTCGCACAATTATCCAGGAGCAAAGATACGAAGACTTCTACAATGGACTTCAGGTCAACCTGCTTGGCCAGGAGGTCGACCAAGCAGACCGGAGAAATTATTACGAGAACATCGTCTTGCCGTTTGTTATGGATTACGTAATCGGCAAGAGATTGCACGGAGATAAACTGATAAACCAGTGGCAAAGGTTTTACAAGGAGACCATGTCCGGGAGGTCCTGGGAGGAAAACATCCTCGATTCTCTGACAAAGGGGGGTGAGGTTTTTGCAGGGGCGGTAAAAGTAATTCAGAAAAATATTGATGAATTCGGGAAACGCAAGGTATAAGCCTCCAGGCCTGCTTCTATTCAGATTTTACAAATAGCATTTCAGCTGAGTGATACAGGACGACCTGGAGAACGGATAATGCCGCAACATATTGAAATGGAGAAAAGGTGATATCTCCGATTTGCCTGAAGAACAGATAGAAAGGCATCGTTAAAATGGTGAGGTTGTATATGAAATGCAGTAAAATGCAAACCGACAGCGATTCGGTTTCAGAATATAAATATCCCAGCAGCAGGCCCAGAAAAAAAATACCGGGATTCGCATCCCAATGCATCAGAGTCCAGATAAGAGAAGAGGTTACGATGACGGATGATTTTCCTAGTTTCTGCCTGAGCGCGTTTACGGAAAAGTATCGGCACACGATTTCTTCGCCCGCAACACCGAATATTTCGGCCAAAATAAATATCGGCAGCACAATGAAAGGGTTGTTGTAAACGGCCTCCAGTATGATTAAATTGCCCCGCCCCAGATATTCCAATCTTCCGTGAAGCGCATCCACCGATTCGAATACTGTAAATGAGGTATAAATGAAGAAGCACAGGATGACGATATAGGTACCCGACCGGCGTTCAAAGCGCGGGAAGAGCAGAAGACTCCTGAACGATGCCCTCAACGGCGTAAATCGTGCAACGGCAGCGATAAGTGCCGTTGTTAAAGCAATATGAACTACTATGAAAAAATAAAATATAACATGTTCATTCGTTTGAAATGCAAAGTATAAATAAAGAATGGCGTAATAGGCGATTAAAACAGACAGAACCGTGCTCAGGTCCCTCAGGTTGAAATCATTATTTGGAGGTTTTCCCTTTATTCTCTCGACCAATAGAGGAATGCTTATGCCAATGAAAATGCTTAGGATGTTAAATAGATAATATTCCATGTTTCCAAGTCAGCGGGTGATATGGTTTGCGTTCTTGCTTCCTTCGTTAAATCAGAACAACCGCAGGATATCCGCGGGCCTGCGTATGGAATGATTCTATGCTTGAAGATGACGACTGTCAAGAAATCGTGAGAGTATAATTCTACCTCTTTCATCCTGATCTGCTTTCGTCACTCGTCCTAATTTTAGTGAATTTCAACAAATCGGTTCTTTTCGAATTTCGGTACCGAAACTATCCCATAACTGGCGTGCCCATTGCCTGCCCTTACTGCCACCGTGATTATCACAACAGTATCGGCAGTATATACCAACAAAGGATGGTACATATATTGGTCATAGTAGCCGTGGAAAAAAGTGAGCTGATGATCCCGATATGTGGGATCGTCGGTGCTGTCGGCGTCAATGATGATTCTCCTAGGCTTGCGCTTCCGATTGCGGCGGTATACAGATCGACAAACCACTGCCCCTTCATCTTTCTTAATAATATTCACCGCAAGAGTGTTGGCAGCAATCTTATTTTTGCGGCAAGTTGCACCGCGAGCACAGCAAACGGCTCTGCGCTACCGAATATTATTGGCCGAAAATAGCAGCACCTTATCACCCACGAAGGATACGGTGATCGACTTTTTATCGTCTCCCCAGACACAGCTTCTCATCCCTATAATGTCGTTGCATTTGTCAGGCGATCCCAGAATCGTAGTCACTTCGTTATAGGTCATGCCGCCTTTGATCTTGTTATAGTTGTCCATCGTAAGCTTCCCGCAGCTGGCAGCAGCAAATAAAATCAGTAAAAGAAAAGCTATTAAGAACCATCTTGTTTTCATGAATAAACCTCCCTGTCGTCATTTTTATCAGCGGGCTTTCATCTTATTCCTTACGTTCGGTGGAACGGTTTCAGCTTTTTCAACAACTGTCTTACCTCAAGCGTATTCGCGACATCTTCCTTTTCAAGCCAGCTGCGTCGGGCGATTGAGACCCCGTAAGACATGAAGTTGAATTGTGTGGTCACATGGGCGTCGGTGCTGATAACGATTGGTATCCTCAGTTCCTTCGCCTTTTTCGCATAGATGTCACTCAGGTCGAGCCTCAGCGGATATGCGTTGATCTCCATAGCGGTGCCGGTCTCTTTTGCTGTTTTCAGGATCTCATCCATGTCGACTTCATAGGCGTCGCGTTCGCCTATTAGCCTGCCCGTGGGATGCGCGATGATGCTCACATAGGGATTCTTCATAGCCGCGACGATTCTGGATGTGAGCTGTTCCTTTGTCTGCTTGAATCCTGAATGAATTGACGCTACGACGAGATCAAGCGTCTGCAGGACATCGTCGGGGAAATCCAGCGTCCCGTCGCTCCTGATATCGACTTCTGTTCCGTGGAGTATGCGAATGTTTTTAAGTTTCTTGTTGAGGGTATCTATTTCCCTTTTCTGTTCCGCGAGGCGTTCGACGGTCAGACCTCGTGCCACACCGAGACCTTGCGAATGGTCGGTAAGGGCAAAATATGAATACCCGTGCTCCTTAGAGGCCTCGACTAGCTGCTCGAAGGTATGGCTGCCATCGCTCCATTTGGAATGCACATGAAGGTCGCCTTTGATATCCTTAACGGTAACTAGCTTAGGCAATTTGCCCTCGATGGCGGCCTCTATCTCGCCCCGGTCTTCCCGCATTTTCGGAGGTACATATTGAAGGTCGAGAATTCTGTAAGTGTCTTCCTCTTTTTCTCCGCCGAGTTTTGTATTGTCCTTTACCCTGAATATGCCGTACTCATTGATGGTAAGCCCTCTTTTGACCGCCATTTCGCGCAGCCTGATGTTGTGCTCTTTGCTTCCGGTAAAGTAGGCCAGAGCCGCGCCGTAAGATTCCTTAGCGACTACTCGCAGGTCTACCTGTAGACCTTCTTTGATGACTACGCTCGACTTGGTCGGGCCTTGCATGATAACTTCTTTGACATGGGGAAGATGGACAAAGACGCGCATCACTTCTTTGGGATTGTCGGACATGGCTAGGATATCGATGTCCTTTATAGTGTCTTTCCATCTCCTCAGGCTTCCTGCGATATCGATCCTCGTTAGAGGAGCTTTTACCCTTAGCTGATCGACAAGATCCTGGGCGATTGGGAGAACTTTGCCCAGAGGTGATCGCTCCTGGCTGCGTCTGAGCATCCCGATCCCTTTCAGAATACTTTCTTCAGTCTTCCCCCTGATCCCCGGCAATCCAGCGAGTTTATGCTCTTCGGCAAGCTTTGCAAGTTCGTCGATGCTTTTGATTTGAAGTTTCTCATGGAGGAGCATCGCAGTCTTCGGGCCGAGTCCCGGCACGGATTCGAGGTCTAGGACGATTTGCGGAATCTCTTTCTTTAACTCTTCGTGGACTGCAACATTTCCGGTCTTGATATATTCAGCGATCTTTGCAGCCAAGTCCTTGCCGACACCGGGGACTTCAATTAGCTCATCTTCGGACAGGTCTTCGACGTTCCGGGTCAATCCCTCGATATTGAGCGCAGCCCTCCGGTATGCGCGGATTCGAAAAGGGTTGTCGGTCTTTATTTCAAGAAGGCCTGCTATTTCGTTGAATATCTTGGCGATTTCGTGGTTTTTCATGAAAAGCCTCTCCAGTAATTCCCAAACTCGTTGCTGTCTATAAAAAGTATGCGGAATAAATGACTTATATACAACCGGGAAAACAGGTTCTGTTCATACTACTTGTATCAGCTTATCGAATATCGCGGAAGGGTCCTGAATTCCCGTTATATCGATCCAGGTTATCTCTTCCTCTTTTCTGAACCAGGTGAACTGGCGCTTGGCATAATTGCGGGAGCGCTGTCTTATCAATTCAACAGCGTAATGCAGAGATAAGTCTCCCTCAAGGTGCAGAATCAACTCTTTATACCCGATGGCTTGCAGCGAAGACAGGTCAGCTTTTCTCATTTCCGCACTTCCGCACTTCCGAGCTTCTGTGTTGATAAGTTTCAAAACCCTCCTTGCCTCTTCAACAAGCCCTTTTTCGAGCATAGCATCCACACGTCTGTCAATCATTTCGTAAAGCTCGTGTCGATCACGTGTCAGGCCGATTTTGATGAACCTGAAGGGTAATCGTTCAGTATGACCGGCCTGCATCTCAGACATGGTCTTTCCTCCCGTGAGGCATACCTCAAGAGCGCGGATGGTCCTTCTCACATCTGCCGGAAAGATGGCTGCGGCTGCGTCGGGGTCCACAGACTGAAGTTGCCCGTAAAGTGAGCCGGGCTTTTTGTCCTCTGTCCTGAGTAATTCTGCCCTTAGCTCCTTGTTGGCGGACGGGCCATGAAAAATGCCCCGCGTCATTGCTTTGATATATAAGCCGGTTCCGCCGACGATCAGCGGCATGGAGTTTCTCTCATGGATGGCGGAAATTATGGGTTGGACTTCTTCGAAATACCTTCCGGTGCTGTAAGATTCCCAAGGTTCAACAATGTCGATCATGTGGTGTCGGATGGCCGCCCTTTCTTCGGTTGTAGGCTTCGCCGTGCCGATGTCCATATGCTTGTATATCTGCATCGAATCGGCGCTTATGATTTCGATCCCCAATGATTGAGCCAAAAGCAGGGAGGCGGCGGTTTTGCCGACGCCCGTGGGTCCGAGAAGTACGATGACTTTTTTCATTGGAAATTCAGCGTGTAAAGGTTTATAATAATTGTTCATTATAGCAGACATTTAAAGGAGTAGGCGATGTTGCAAAAGAAAGAAAAATATGTTGTTGCGGTTGTGGGTGCGACAGGGGCTGTCGGTACCGAGATGATTGCGACGCTGGAGCAGCGCGAGTTCCCAGTGGGCAAACTAAGACTCTTTGCCTCGGAGAAGTCCGAAGGCAGGTCGTTAGAATTCAAGGGGAAGAAGATATCTGTCGAGACCATCAATGAAAATTCCTTCAAAGGCATCGACATCGCCCTCTTTTCCGCCGGCGCCGAAAGGTCCAAGAAATGGGCTCCTGTGGCGGCCCGGTCAGGCTGTGTGGTCATCGATAATTCGAGCCAGTGGAGAATGGACCCCGAGGTGCCGCTGGTCGTACCCGAGGTGAATCCGCATGACCTCGACTGGCACAAGGGGATTATCGCCAACCCTAACTGCTCTACGATTCAAATGGTTGTTGCCCTGAAGCCGATACATGACGCCGCAAAGATCAGGCGCGTTGTAGTTACGACCTTCCAGGCCGTATCTGGTACAGGCAAAAAGGCTATGGACGAGCTGATGCAGCAGACTGCCGACCTTCTCAACTTCAAGAATATAAAGTGCAATGTATATCCGCACCAGATCGCGTTCAACGTATTGCCTCAGATCGATAAATTCCTCGACAACGGCTATACGAAGGAAGAGATGAAGATGGTCAACGAGACCAGGAAGATCATTGGAGACAATTCCATCAGGGTCACGGCTACCACGGTGCGCGTGCCTGTTTTCAGGGGCCATTCCGAAGCGTTGAACATAGAGACCAATAAGAAACTGACGGCTAACCAGGTGAGGGAACTGCTCGCTCAGGCGCCGGGCGTGATAGTCTTCGATGCCCCGGAAAAAAGCGTCTATCCACTGCCGATCCACTGTGACGGGAAGGACGAGGTCTTCGTAGGCCGTATCCGCGAAGACGAGTCGATAGAAAACGGGATAAATATGTGGATAGTGTCCGACAACCTGAGAAAAGGTGCGGCTTTGAACGCGGTCCAGATTGCAGAGGTTTTAATAAGGTAATTAGTGGGGTGAGGGTTTAATATTCACTACTAGACCCCATGGCAAATTAATTTGGAGGTGGCGATGGCAGCTAAAAAAAGATACTTCTTTACATCGGAATCTGTTACGGAGGGACATCCGGACAAGATTGCCGACCAGATATCGGATTCTATTCTCGACTCCCTTCTGAGCAAGGACCCATATTCAAGAGTTGCGTGCGAAACTCTTGTTACAACCGGCCTTGCTTTTGTGGCAGGAGAGATTACTACTACTACATATGTCGACATCCCGACTATCGTTCGCGAAACCATAAAGGACATCGGCTATACACGCGCGAAATATGGTTTCGATTATGAAACCTGCGCGGTCGTCACTTCGATACATGAACAGTCACCGGATATCGCAATGGGCGTAGACCCTGGAGGCGCCGGCGACCAAGGGCTCATGTTCGGCTTCGCCTGCAACGAGACGCCGGAATTGATGCCGACCTCGATCATGCTTGCGCACAAGCTTGCCAGGCGGTTGTCTGATTGCAGAAAACAGGACATACTGGGTTATCTGAGGCCGGACGGAAAAACGCAGGTGACGATCGAATATGAAGAGTTCAAACCCCTCAGGGTCGATACCATCGTCATCTCGTCCCAACACAGCCCGGACGTCACACTGAAGGAACTGAGGGAGGACATCATCGAAAAGGTCATCAAGCCTGTCATCCCTCCGGAACTTCTCGATGAAGAGCGCATAACCTATCACATCAATCCGACCGGAAGGTTCGTAGTAGGCGGACCGATGGGAGATACCGGTCTGACCGGAAGGAAGATCATTGTCGACACATACGGCGGCGTTGGAAGCCATGGCGGAGGCTGCTTCTCGGGCAAAGACGGAACGAAGGTCGACCGCTCCGGCTCATACATGGGCAGATACATCGCGAAGAATCTCGTAGCGGCTGGCATCGCCGACAGGCTCGAAGTTCAGATCGCATATGCTATAGGAGTTCCCGAACCTGTCTCTATATATATCGATGCTTTCGGTACAGGCAAGATCCCGGATGCAAAGATTGTTTCCCTTATACGCGAGAATTTCTCGCTGACGCCGAAGTCGATCATAGAGACCCTTGATCTAAGAAGACCTATCTACAGGAAGACGGCTGCCTATGGGCATTTCGGGAGGACCGAAGAAGAGTTTACATGGGAGCGGACAGATAAGGCCGACATATTGAGGAAAGCGGCTGGACTTTAAGAATTTAAGATCGATGTACAAAGACAGATTGCGAAACTAAAAGCTGAATCTGCAATTTAAAATATGCAATTAAATAAGTTGGAGGATAGATGGCAAAGTATGATGTAAAAGATATCAATCTGGCAAATAAGGGCAAGCTTCGTATCGAATGGGCAGCCCAGGAAATGCCTGTCCTGAGGAGTATTTCCGAGCGTTTCTCAAAAGAGAAGCCTCTGCAGGGTATTCGCATTGTCGCATGTCTTCATGTAACCACCGAGACGGCGTTCCTTATGGAGACACTCAAGGCCGGGGGCGCACAGCTCTCTCTCTGCGCGTCCAATCCACTGAGCACTCAGGATGACGTTGCCTCATCGCTCGCAAGGAATTCGGGTATTTCGGTCTTTGCGATCAAGGGTGAAGATACTCAGACTTATTACCGGCATATAAAAGATGCGCTTTCGATCAAACCTCAGATCACCATGGACGATGGAGCAGACGTCGTCTCGACGATTCACAAGGAAGAGCCAGCGCTTATCAAGAATGTCATCGGCGGCACAGAAGAAACGACAACCGGCGTAATACGCCTTAAAGCAATGTCGGCTGCAGGAGCACTTAAATACCCGATTATCGCTGTCAATGACGCATATACCAAGCACTTATTCGACAACCGCTACGGCACGGGTCAGAGCACGATGGACGGCATCATCAGGGCCACCAACAGACTTATCGCGGGTTCGGTCTTTGTCGTTGGCGGCTACGGCTGGTGCGGCAGGGGCGTTGCCATGAGGGCCAAGGGACATGGAGCGCGAGTAATCGTCACCGAGGTCGATCCTCTCAAGGCTCTTGAAGCCACGATGGATGGATTCGAGCTCATGCCCATCAAGGAAGCCGCGAAGATCGGAGATATTTTCGTGACTGCTACGGGTAACATCAATGTCATTTCAAAAGGTTGCTTCTCGCTCATGAAGGATGGGGCGATCATATCCAACACCGGTCATTTCAATGTCGAGATAGATATCGAAAGCCTCAAGGCGATGTCCAAGGCCCAGAGGACCATCAGGGATTTCGTAGAGGAATATACCATGAAAAATGGTAAGCGGATTTATCTCCTCGGCGAAGGCAGACTCATTAACCTCGCAGCGGCGGAAGGGCATCCGTCGGCAGTCATGGACATGAGCTTCGCCAACCAGGCCCTGTGCGCCGAGTATATGGTTAAGAACGCGAAGAATCTTGAGAATACAGTTTACAGCGTACCTGAAAAGATAGACGCCGAAATCTCCCGCCTTAAATTGAAGGCGATGGGGCTTAACATCGACACTCTCACTGCCGAGCAGAAGAAGTACCTGAAGAGCTGGGAGATGGGGACGTAAAGACAGATTAGGGAGCAGTATCGAACGAGGGGGGCCTGCTGCTGGCCCCTTTTTTTTAAAAAGGAGGCGGAGATGGCAGAGAAAATAATAGCCCTCGTCAAGGGTGATGGATCAGGACCTGAGATGATGGCGGCAGCATGCATGATCGCTATAGAAGCGGCAAAAATGGAAAGTATCAACATAATCTTTGAAGAAACTCCGATGGGCTGGAATGCCTATGAAAAATTTGATGATACGCTGCCCAAGCAATCTTTTGACAGAGCGGTCGAGATAGGGACGATATTCTTCGGAGGGGTCGGTGATCCGAAGCACGACACCACAATCGGTGCTGAAAAGCCCGAGATGAAACCGGAGGCTCGGGCACTACTCGCCCTGAGGAGCAAGATGGGACTTCTGCTCAACTTCCGTCCAATGATTTATTATAAGGCGCTTGCGCACCTGGCAAATGTAAAGCCTGAAATGATTCCTGCTGAAGGCATCCGGCAGATCTGGATACGATATCTTCTAGAAGACAGTTATTTCGGCAACCAGGATTTTGTAGGAGATATCCCTGCGGACCTCAACGAGGTGATGGGCGTCAAGCTGAAGAGGGACGTGACTGGCAATGAAGAGATCGTAACCGACTTAGCCTATTTCCGTAAGGCTACAATCGAAAAATACCTGAGGGCGGCGTTCTCTTATGCACGGGATCTGAAACTGCCGCTTATTTCCATAGACAAGGCAAACGTCATGGCCAGGTATGACTTTTGGCGAAAGATCGCGACTCGCATAGGTAAAGAAGAGTTCCCGGATGTTACTCTCATCCATCAACTCGTCGATTCTGCCAATGCATTGCTTTTTACGCCCGCTAAACTTCATGGCGTCATAGCCTGCGGTAATGAGCATGGGGATATCCTTTCGGACGGCGCGGCTTCAGCATTGGGAAGCATGGGAATGATGTGCAGCTCTGCGATCAACCCTGATACAGGCGCATCGATGTTCGAAAGCGGAGCGGGGACGGCCCCGACACTAGCCGGACAGGACAAGGCCAATCCGCTCGGGCGTATCCTTACTGCTGCATTGATGCTCAGGCATATAGGTGCTGCAAAAGGCGCAGCCGCTATTGAAGCAGCAGTCAACAAGTTCCTGCAGGACGGATTCCGCACCGGCGATATTTTCTCCGATGCCGATGATCCGAAGAAGCTGCTCGGAACTTCGGCAACAGGAGAGAAAGTCCTTTCGTATATGAAATAGACGGCCACTCAAAGGCGCTGTTCACAAGAATGGGGCTGGTTAAGATAATAATTCGCGACGATCAGCACCGAGCAAATAAGGTGTGCTGCAAAGAGAATGGTCAAAATCTCTAACATTCATTTAACCGTTTTCCATGTTTTATCAGGATCATACTTTGTTGTAGCCTTTGCAATATCTTCCGTTTTAGGCCCAAGGTCTTTCTCGTAGACTATACCCTGTTGGTTCACCATAAAGGACATGATTCCGGACACTCCGTACTCCGCAGGGTATGCAAGCAGGCCGAATCCGGCAGTCATCTTGTCATTTACTATATAATCAAGGTCGCCGCCGGTGGCCTTGCTGCCCTGGCTTTTCAATATCTTGAAATAATAACCATGGTATGGTTTATGTTTCTCGCCTGGTTTTCTGACTGTGTATCCTTCATTTGTGGCTTGTGCAAATAACGGTCCTAATGGACTGCTCTCCTCTCCTGCCGCGGCCTTCCAGTAAAGGCCGTCTTTCCTGCCCTCGTGGCTCATAAATCTTTGTGCGAATTGTAAGACTCCGCTGCCATCATGGTCCTTACCGGCATATTCACGCTGTGCATCCACATAGGCCATCGAAACCTGAATAGTGCTTAATTCATTCTTACCTATCCTCCTGTTTATGATTTCCTGCTTGCCTTCATAAGTGGAAAATACCCATTCCTGATCTGATCTTACAATTGGGATGGGAAAAGAACATGCGTCCTTTCCGATAATCGCTAATATGGTATTGTCATCCAACTTCGAAAAATTTATCGCTTCGTCTGCGGCCTCAACGAAACGTTTGCGGGCATTACTATCTGCGACAGCATCGCCGGAGGATATGATGTCTTTACCCTGAGGGCCGAAGATGGCCAATAATTTTGCTGTATCATTGGTCTTGGCGGCCTTTATAAGCGCTCCAAGAGCATCTTCGGGCGATTTGAACTTCTCCTGTTTTGCGTCCTGAGCAGCTACCGTTAAGCTAAAGGCAACTACTGCAATTATTACGATTATAAGACCGGCCAAGCAATGTCTGCAAAGGTTTTTAAGATTTGTTATATATTTAAACATTGTTTTTTCCTCCATATATCGCTGGTATCATGATGATCACCAAATTATTCGCTTTGGAGCTGCTATTATCGACGCCCTCCGCCATGGAATCCTCCACCCGAGACGCCGCCGCGGGGAGTTCCAGCACCACCACCGCGAGATACCCCTCCACCGCTATGGCTTGCAGCAGGAGTCTGGCCGGCACTTGAGCGGCTTTGAAACCCGCGGTCGCTTGCGGCATGCTCCACCTGCCTGTTAACAGACTGATGAAAGGCGCTTGAGCGTGCGCCTTCAGGACTCGAGGTTGATCCATAACCCCGAAATTCTCTGGCCGGCGGTGGACCGGTCAGTGCGCGGCTCCTATCGGAAAATGTCCTTGCTCTGTCACCTACTGCAGGGTTGGTCAATCCTGCGCGTCCCATAGCCGGGGAAGTTCCTCCACTAAACCTGTTTGCTGGTGCGATGCGCGATATCCCACCTGTTCTTGGATCGCGGAAATGATTGGAGACAAATCCTTCGTGTTCACGCCCATGATCATGCCAATGCACCCTGATATGAAAGTCTGTCAATACAAAGAAGCCTGGGAACCAGAAATTTGACCACCAAAACGGATACTGAACCCAGTCATACATGTATGCATAGTCATCCGGCGGAGCATAGTATGTAACTGCCGGTGGGCCTGCACTATTGTAATAATCATTTTCCACTGTGGAGTCAGGATAATTTGGTGCGGACATGTCATCGAGCATCCTGCCCGAGGTATCAGGCGTTAGAGGCAACATAAAGCTGCTCACAGCATTTTGTAATGCCTGCATAGCCGCAATTTTATCGAGACTGACTTTGCGGGAGTCTGTTGCTTCGGCTACAGCTGCCTGTAATTCTCCAACGATGTCAGGTGTAACGGGGTAATCGGCAATCCAACCATTGCGCGGTATAATGCCGGCTGCGCTTAATAACTCTTCAGCTTCAGCCTCGTTTTCCGTTATCCCAAGCTTAAGATCACCCGCAAGTTTGACCGCCAAGGTTCCTTCTCTTATCAGAGGTTGTGATATCGGAGACCCGTTAGTCGATAGTGGCGGGCCTGTCTGCGCATGAGCTAGGATAGACAACATGGCAACAGCCATTAATATAATTGGTAGGCGCTTCATTTTTATTACCTCCTTGATCGGTCTATCATAAAAGAACAACAAGCTTTTTACAGTATGATAATAAAGATATAGATGCGCAACTTGTCAGGCCGTCTCTAATCCTACCTCCTTAAGAACCGCTGACCACGAGGAATGTTAATTAGTGGTTTATTACGCAGCGGAACACCAGAGGAACAAGTTGTTGCAAGTTAGGGGGAAGTCTGTTTTGTGAAAACTATCTTCATCAAATTGCCGTAGATGTGTCGTGCGCAAAATTGCGAGAAATCTGTTGTGCCGGCACATATGTAAAAATTGTATTGTTTGAGAATTATAATAAATCTCTTTTGTTTCAGTTCCTATGCGGCCAGCACAATCGAATATGAAAGAGCCGATACCATGGGAAAGTAATTATATTTCCCGTGAGCAAGTTTAATAATCTTCTGGGAATTTGGAATACGTAGGCCCCTGTTGCTGAAGATGAGTCCACTTTGCCATAAGTTCTACCGTATTCCCGGATATGTGAACTGACTCAGGACTATAATAGAAAGCTGCGTCCTCATGAACACCCATTGAATAAAAAGTCCAATCTGACGGGATGGATGTTTGAAGATGAGCGGTATTTGTTTGAGGTTGAGTGGTGTTGGTTTTGTGCTCATCAATTGTTGTTGACGTATTAGTCTGAGCGCTGCCTCCGGATATGCTTCTTTTTTTCAGATATTTGAGCAACTCTTTAACTAACCCGAGACCGGAACAGCAAAGTCTAGGTTTGGGCCACCTTTTAATAACAATGTTGCCACTTCTATAACTTCTCCCTTGGTATTAAAAATAGGGCTTCCGCTACTGCCGGGAGAAATGGCAGCAGGGATTTGAAGCTGGCTTGAGTTTCATGATTCACAATTATTCATAATCCCTTCATAGGAGGTTCACATCAATTTGTTATTTTGCAGGTAGAGAAAGAAAGGCTCCACTGAAAGAAATAAGTGAATAATATGGACAAAATAGTTAAAATAGTACAGTGACTCGAAACAGCGGGATTCTCTGTCCCGGCTGCGATCTTGTAGATATTGGTGCTGTGGTGCAAAATGCTGCGCTTGCCGTACGGTGTATCTTGATTGATCCAGTAAAATATTGACTATTAAGAATACGCTCAAACTGACGGGGGGTAAATGATGATAACTGGCAACAAAACGCTTCTAATTTCGGTAACTTCTGCCCTGACGGGTATTATTGTTGGACTCGCCATATCGACTGGCCTCAACTTCAACACAGCGGCCTATTCCGAAGAGCCGAAGATCTCGAAGGGATCCATTGAGCTGCTTTCCAAAACAAACCACGCAATGGCCGAAGTGGCTGCAGCAGTGATGCCGGCAGTTGTGAATATTTCATCGACGCGCACGGTAAAGACGCAGGACATGGCCAATCCTTTTCAAAATGATCCCATGTTCAAGAGGTTCTTTGGCGACCAATTTGGCGGTTCAATGCATCCCCGTGAATTCAAGCAGTCCAGTCTGGGGTCCGGTGTCATTGTCGATAAGGACGGTTATGTCCTGACAAATAATCATGTCATAAAAGATGCTGATGAGATAAAGATCAAGCTCTCGGACAAGCGCGAATTCAAGGGAAAGGTCATCGGTACAGACCCGAAAACCGATCTCGCTGTTGTAAAGATAGAAGCGCATAACCTGCCGGTGCTGAAGCTTGGAAAATCCGATCTGATGAAGGTCGGAGAGACCGTTCTTGCCGTCGGGACCCCGTTTGGTTTGAACCAGACCGTTACGTCCGGAATCGTTAGTGCAGTCGGCAGGGCGGATGTCGGCATTGCTGATTACGAGGATTTCATCCAGACTGACGCGGCAATAAATCCAGGCAATTCGGGAGGGGCCCTCGTAAATATTCATGGGGAACTCATCGGGATCAATACAGCCATATTCAGTACTTCGGGCGGATACCAAGGAATAGGTTTCGCAATACCTAGCAATATGGCGAAGACGGTGATGGACAGTCTTATCAGGAGCGGGAAGGTTGTCAGAGGGTGGCTTGGGGTGTCGATTCAGCCGGTGACCGCCGATCTTGCAAAACAGTTTGACCTGAAAGAAGAAAAAGGAGTACTTGTCGGTGATGTTACGGAAGATAGCCCCGCGGAGAGAGCAGGGATAAAAAGAGGCGATGTTATTGCAGAATACAACGGGACACTTATATCTGACCCGGCTATGCTCAGAAACTTGGTTGCGGGGACTGAACCCGATACCGAGGTCGCGGTCAAGTTGCTGCGTGAAGGGAAGGCTCAAACTGTGAAGGTGACCATAGGGGAATTGCCTGCATCCTTGCAGAATGTAAGCAAGGAATACGATAATCTTCTCAAGGGTGTCCAGGTGCAGGACCTTACCCCTGAAATCAGGAAGGAGCTGAACATACCTAAACATGTGAATGGTGTGATAGTTGCGAACATCGAAGAAGGCAGTGCCGTGACGGGGCTACTGACTCGTGGCGACCTACTCATTCAGGTAAACAAGAAGAAGATCGGGTCGCTAAAGGACTATGAGAAGGAGGTCTCTGCGATCAAAACCGGAGAGGATATCCTGTTGCTCATATTCAGGAACGGATCGACCTTTTATGCAACGGTTTCGGCGCATTAAACGCCGAACAGCGTTTAACTGCAATGTATAAATGAAGAAGGGCCTTTTGGATGTCCAGGAGGTACAGGGGAAAAGATATGATAGAGCCAAAAAAGAAAGATGATGTTAATATTGCGTTTCAGGATGAGGATATGGGTGGTAACGCTCTGAAAGATGCATTCCAAAAAGCCGAACAAACTGTCGTTAAGAAATTCCAGGAGCCGAGGGTCCTTGTCGAGTGCAACTTCATCGTCGAAGTCAGTCAGTTGGTGGCAACGAAAGGCAAACATGCAAACTATATCGAGCATTTGATAAGGGGTATACTGGAGCAGAATAAAAATATCAAGAATATTATAGATGTTGACGCCTTTGAGCCGGAAGCGGAATAGTGCAGTTTCTGGTGAAGTCGATCGGGTCCACCGTTTTGGGAATACTCGGCGGCTGGCTCGGCGGCTTCATAGGTTTTGGTACCGAACTTTACCTGTGCATGATCTTCAGCGTAGTCGGCTGGTACCTAGCAAAATATCTGTGTAATGAATACTTGTGCTAAGACGGTATTCAGGGGGATGCGGCGTCAGAAATTGCCTCCGGATGGATCGGCCATGGCCAAGCGACCAGGTATTAAAGAAGCGCAACCAGGTCATAAAGCTGGGAGAATTCTTTTCGGGCGAGAGTCACTTCCTCTTTGAGGTATCGCAAGCCCTCAGGCACATGCTTGAGGAAGTAGTGCTTATCTTTCTCTTTCGATAGAAAACCATATGCACCCAGTGCCTGCATATGCCTCTGCAGCCTGCAATAAAGGAGTGACTCGCTAAACATTTCCGCACTGAACCATCCAGCGGCAGTTTCAGCAACTTTATACATGTAGTGAGAAAGCAAGCCTTCTCTTAAATCTGATTTCAGAGGTGCGTAAGGGTCCCAGAGGATTGACGCGAGGTCATAGGCGGGCGGCGCCATGCGTGCGCCCTGGTAGTCTATGACTCGGGGGATGCCGCCTCTCGTTATCATGATGTTCTGAGACTGGAAGTCGCGGTGAATGATTCTCCTGGGATAGGTGGCAACTTTAAGCGCAAGCCTGTGGAATTCATCATTAAGTGATGCAGAGTTACTGATTTCAATGTTTTGCAGGCCCTTAATAAATTTTGCGATAAAATAGCCGGTTTCCCACCTCAGGTAATCGTAATCGAAAATGCGGCAAGCGAGGGATGGACATTCGGATACATGGTTCGATGTCTCGCAATGAAGTCGGACCAGTATATCCATAACGCGGCGATAGACTGCATCGATCTCCTCGTCGCTGCGAGGACATTTCAACCATGTGTATAGAGAAAGGTCTCCAAGGTCCTCAAAAAAAGTTGATTTTTTTCCGAAATTAATGTCGAACACATCTGGGACCGGGATGCCGTATTTTCTGAAGAAAACTGTATATGCCATATGTCTGGCAAAGTCTGGATCTTCAGGGGCACATTCCATCGCTACAATAGTCCCGTCATCTTTTTTCACCCTAAAGTACTGTCTGTTGGAGCCGCCGGTGCCGATAAGCGTACCTAGACCCGCGGAGGGTGTGAATATTGATTCATCTATTGAGATGGCGTAATCGAACCCGACGATGCAGTTTTCATAACTTTTGCCTTCATCTGTTTGCCCCCCTGGAAGGACGATGCAGTTCTTCAACGAAGATGCTTTGCCGAGTACTGAGCCTTTCTCTACGGCCACGTTGCCGCCGATCTCTGAGTAACGGCATCCTTTAGCGGATGGATCGATGTATGCGGTTTCACCATTGTTTCTAAGTTCACGAATTACCGCTGAGGCATATGCCGAAGGACTGCCGATGTCGCTCCACATGCAGCCGGTAACATCATAAGTGCTCACTTGATGGCCGTATGCTACGGCTTTCAACCAGGCAGCTACCACGCTCGACACACCGCCTGGAAGGAATTCGAGGAAACCGGAGGAGTATGCTGCCACACCGGTAAATGCAATCAAGCGTTCAGATGGATCGGTTAACGTATAAGCCTTCCCAAGACCTTTCAAAAAACCTTCTCCATCGATGGCAACATTGTTGAATTGAGGATAATGATGCACAGCAAGCGTTGCAATGTTCCCTGCGTGACGGTGATGTTCAAGCAGGGCCGACAGATCGATATCGGAGATTATATCGCCGTTATGAACAATGAAATCGCCTCCTCTCAGAAAATCCGCTGCATTTTTTAGTGCACCCCCAGTGTCGAGAATGGACTCTTCCGGAAAAAAAACGATGTGACTGCTGAAAGGAGAACCTTTTATCCAGTCTTCGAAAATCTCTTTTTTATAATGGACATTTATACCGATTTTGTCGACGCCAAGGGCAAGCATTTTTTCGATGATCGACTGGAGAACCGGTTTTCCCAGGACGGGGAGGAGTGGTTTGGCAATGTGATCGGTGATGGGCCGAAGACGCTCGCCGTAACCTGCGGCGAGGATGAAACAATTTATCTTTTTACTCATAGATCAGATATTTCTTTCTGACCGTCCTGTCGAATGCCGCACATCCAACCCTCCACCATGATTCCATATGATCAAGCGCATCTCCCTTTTCGATTGAAATCCTCAAACGGTCTGTCCCGGCAAGGATATCGACCGGCATCTTTTCAGCCTCATATTCATATGGAGGAGATTTCCAGAGGGGTCGCCGCGGATAGAGCTCATTAACAGCTTTGAGAACTGCAACCCCCGTCTTGAATGACCTGTATTTCGATCGGTCCAATAAGTGTATCTGTGCGCCACCGCAGACCTCGCCGGCATGCTTCTGGAAAGTGGGCTGAAAATATAGTGGCCTGAACAAAACACCGGGCAGTTTAAACTCATTCAATCTTGCAGCCAGCTTGTCAGGATCGATGAAAGGGGCGCCGAAGATCTCAAACGGACGTGTAGTGCCTCGGCCTTCGCTCAACAGGGTTCCTTCGAGCAGGCACATGCCGGGGTAGACTATAGCTGTCTCGAGTGCAGGCATGTTGGGAGACGGCAGAACCCAGGGCAGTCCGGTTTCGTCGAATAACTGCGATCTCTTCCATCCTTTCATCTTAATAACGTGCAGATCGAGCGAAGGATAATATGTTTCTTTAAGATATAGAGCAATTTCTCCCACAGTCATTCCGTGCCTTACGGGAAGTGGACGCAGACCCACGAAGGATGCAAACTCTGGTTGAAGGACGGGGCCTTCGATAACGGAGCCTCCAAGGGGATTCGGCCTGTCGAGTATGACTACGGATTTGCCCATTTCCGAGCAGGCCTGCATGCAGAGTTCCATCGTCCAGATGAAGGTGTAGTAGCGCGCACCCACATCCTGCAGGTCGACAGCCAGTACATCGACGGCCTCAAGCATTGCTGCTCGCGGTTTTCTGGTTTCACTATACAAGCTATAGACGCGCAACCCGGTGCGGCGGTCGTGGAACCCTTTCCATTCAATCATGTTGTCCTGAGTCTCTCCTCGGATGCCGTGCTGTGGACCGAAAAATACCTTTAACTCGCATTTAGGCGATGCGAGAAAAAGAGAAGAGGCATGCTCGAGATTCTTGCTGACCGAAGCAGGATGCACTAGCAGTCCCACCTTTGCCCCAAGCAGGGACTGCGGCCATTTATTTTCGAATATATCAAGTCCTGTACGAGTCACGATTTCATCTCCCCAGTATCTTATCAGGTTTCTTAAGCAATTTCCGGGCAGATGACAGGACTATCAATATGACTGGCAAGTCAGTAGACATCAGAATAGGGCTAGGGCGATGAAATGACGCGTGTAAGCATATCGATAAATGCCGCTATGGTTTCCCGGTTAGTCTTCGAAATAGAGGAGAATTCCATGCCGAGAAACAAAGCGTCATCCAATTTCCTGGTATTACGGAGGACGCAGTCCGCTTCGATGCCTTTTTCGAGGATGTTGAAGGTCAAATACAAACGGCTGCCTGCAGCTAATAAATCTTCTTCCATATCCATGATCTTGATCCTGCATCCGCTCTCGCTGATATCTGAAACCTCAGCGTCATAAGTCTGAACATCCAGGGGGTTGAGCAGTTTTGCAGGGATATTCAGCTTGAACCTTTTCGACTTTCGGAAGGGTATTTTGTCGACATGCGTCGGATATTTGAAAAATATTAGCGGAGCTGGGAAGAATTGCACAGATATTATAGATGTTTGGAACCCGTAAGCATCGTCTCCCTTCAAGAATCGGATGATACAGTTATCCTCTGATTTGAGCTTTACCGGTTTTTCGTTCAGATACGGCAGATTGGTAAGCAGAAAGAGGTCCTTCTGCCAGCCGAGTACAAATATGCTTACACGTTGCTCAAGCTTCGGCAACTGGAGAAGTAACTGCAAGCCGGGATGACAGATGTCATCAATCATAGAATCGCAAGCACTCTCAATCCGATATCTGTTTCAGATTTTCGCACGCCGCCTGGTTTCCCATCGTACATACCTTCGAAAAGTCGGCCGCTGCTTTGCGGACATATGCAACGCCCCTGTTGAAATATGCAGCCTCGTAATTCGGTTTCACGATAATGGCCTTATTGTAATCGTCTATGGCCTCGTCGTATTGGCTGTTATACGCATAAGCTATGCCGCGGTTTAGATAGGCCTCGGCGAGGCTGGAATTCAGCGAGAGAGCCTTCGTATAATCTTCGATAGCCTTTTCTTGGTGCCCTTTTTTGAAATTGGCGAGACCGCGATTGTAGTAGACATCTGTCAGCTTGGGATTCACATCGAGGACCTTCGTGAAATCCGAGACGGCCTCTGAATAACGGCCCCGCTTGTAGTAAGCCAGACCACGATTGTAATAGGCATCCATAAAATCTGGACTGGCTGATATGGCCTTGCTGTATAATTGTATGGCTTCATCATATTTTGACGAATTAAAGGCTGCGTTGCCCTGATCCAGGTAGGCCTGAGCCTCGAGGGCTTCAGCCCCTGTGGTTATCACAACGGAAAGCAGGCAGGATAGAAGCAGTCCAATAAAGTGGCGATTGATCATGTTTAAGCTCCGCATTGATTTATTAATTTATCCCGTCATGGCAGAGACCTCAAGCAGCAGTCTCCGGACATTTATGGCGGGAGCGCGTGCGAATCGAACACACCCTGCCGGTTTGTGGCCGGCAACACCGGATTTGAAGTCCGGGAGGGACACCAGAACCCTATGCACTCCCACGTTGATAATACTTAATTTGCCGCTATTATGGCAACAGCTCCGGCATCGATCGTAGCGAAATCGTAGTGGTTCTTAAGAGCGGTGGCGGCTGGCTCTAAGCTTTCAGTGCTGTGATGAGCATAATGTTAAGGTCATTTTGATGCTCCTATGCCTCATAAGCTTTTTAACCCTGTACAGATCTATGACCATCTGTACCCGACGACTTCCAAAGGTATGACGTGGATCATGAAAATGAAGGTCTTCTATCCGTGCCTTATCGCGTACCTATCAAAGGCGTCTTTAACTGCTTGCACAGTAACATCAAAGACTTTAATAAGAGCTGCGTAAAGCCTCGTCTTTCCGGCGGGGATATAAGCTTGCGCTACGATGTTGCAAAAGAGATGAAGGGATTGATCTTCCGGAATCGGCATACAGGTGCAGATTTGAAACCACCTCACGCTGTTTTAGTCCGAAAGTCTACGGGGTGAGCGGTTGAGGAAAAGGCTTACTAAATACGTTAGGTGAGAATCAAGAAGGTGAACATTAAGTGTTGTGCTACGATGCTGCATAATGAGATGGATGGATCGATCCTCCGAAGCCGTCCTACAGGGGAAGGCTTCAAACCACCTCTTCTAACGAAGCTTGGCAAGTGCAAAGAATATAGTCTGCCAGATTTTTGTCAGTTGTGGTGTTATTCCAGCCGTGGTATCCCTGTATCTAACCTTTTTGGTTCTATGGGTTTCTTGGCCCAACGTACCTTATTCAGATCTTAGGGCGGTGGAAGGTGACCATTCTTATCGCTCAGGCCATTAATGCCTACGTGGTTTTACGATCCTACTTCCACCACAACTGTTTATTGCTTTCTATGCCGCAAAATACTAACGGTGCTTCAGCAGTGAAAGTCCTATTATCTCGTAATAGCGCGAATATAACTTTGACAAGCTTTATACCCACAGCACAGAGCGCTTCTTTTCTCCTCAACGGTTGGCCAAAAAGAATTATTGTTGCTTATCTTCCTCTGATAATATTCTTTAAAAAAAGCACTCCGGTTGATTGCTCTATTGCTCATAAAATAAGGACATTCCCTCAATAGCCACCGACCTTTCTTTGATATGATTTTCCGCCCAATCTTCTTTCCGGAGTCATTTCTTTCGGATCATATCCTGAGTACTTGATTATCTGTTTAGGACGTCTAAAGTTGTGGGGATTACCCAGTTCCCCCAAAAATACAGTGCAGGATAGGGATCCTATACCGGGTGTGGATAGGAGAGTCTCAGCGCACGGGAGAGTAAAGTAACAGAACCCGGTACATCCTTCCGTGAAGGCAGTGGGGATCGATCTCGGCGTAAAGAAGATGGTTGCCCTGTCTGACGGTACCCACATAGAGCCGATCAACGCTTTGATGAAGGCCCAAAAGAAACTCGCAAGCCTGCAGCGGTCCCTTGCAAAGAATGTGAAGTTTTCGAGTAACTGGCGTAAGCAAGTCAAGAGGATCCAGAAGCTGCACTGGCATATCGCCAACATTAAGAAAGATTACCTGCACAAGGCCTCCTGCACACTCAGCAAAAACCACGCTGTTGTGTGCATGGAAGACTTACAGGTAAGCAATATGTCCCGAGCAGCAAAGGGCACCGTTGAGATCCCCGGTCACAACGCCAAGGCTAAAGCTGGACTCAATAAAGCTATAAGTTGATCAGGGGTGGGGAGAGCTGACACGGCAGCTTAGCTACAAGCAACTGTGGCGTGGCGGCATTCTCGTATCAGTCCCACCGCAGTATACGAATCAGAAATGCTCAGAGTGTGGGCGCGAAGACGCAGATAACAGCCCTTCGCAAGCAGTATTCCACTGTCAAAGGTGCGGTCACACAGAGAACGCAGATACGAACGCAGTAAAGAACGTACTAAGGGAGGGACTCTCCCGGTTAGCCTGTACCGACAAGGTTGCCACTCAGATAGCGCACAGAGAGACGGTGCAGTCAGACCGCTCGTTGAAGTAGGAAGTAAGGTCTCGGCTCGTTGCATAAGGCGCTCTGCCCTTGGGAGTGTTGGAAGCTGAGAAGCATCGTCTTTCAGGCGGGGAGAATGTCAAATTAGTAGAACCTCTCACTCAAGCGCAAACTGAGCGAATGGGTCTTGTTCATACTCTTTCATAATTTATTCATTGTCAGTTCATAGTTATTTGGTAATATCGAGTCAGAATAAGAGAGAGGTTTTACCTCGCAATCCACCTATCGTGAAGGAGCTATCATGAAAAAGATTATTGGCACAATTCTCACAGGAAGCATCGTATGCATGTTGTCAGTCGCCCCAGCATTGGCTGCAAATAACGATCCCGGCATCGACCAGAGGGAGGTCAACCAGCAGAACAGGATCAACCAAGGGGTTCAGAGTGGCCAGTTGACACCTAAGGAGACTGGCAAACTTGATGCTCAACAGGCGAGGATTCAGCAAAGAGAAGATCGCATGGCTGCCAAAAATGGTGGCAACCTAACTGCAAAAGACAAGGCGAAGCTCACAAGGCAACAGAATAGAGCCAGCAAAAATATCTACAAAAAGAAACACAATGATAAGACGGCTAATGTGGGCAAATAGTAACCGCGATGGCCAAGAGGTATTGAATATGAATAAATTATACACGGCAATTATCATGGCTGTTGTTGTGACAGTGGTCAGCGTAACCATGAGCGAGGCTGGAGTAGACATACATGTCGGGATTGGTGTTCCTCCCGTGGTCGTGGTGCCGGCTCCCACTCCTGTAGTTGTGGCGGAACCGGCTCCCTATGCCCCACCACCAGAATACGAGGTGTCGGCGCCGCCTCCCGTGGTCGTGATACCGGGGACTTATGTTTATTCTATTGTCGACCCTCGATTTGAGATCTTTTTCTATCATGGCGCTTGGTGGCGTCATCACAATGGATACTGGTTTACAGCAAGAGATTACAACAGATCGTGGGTTTATGTCCGACCTGAAAGGGTGCCGATGGCAGTGGTGAAGGTACCGCATGATTACCGCAATCGCATCAGAAATTCAGAACGGATAGAGTATAGGGATCTCACTGGTAATTGGGAAAGATGGGAAAGGGAGAAACACTGGGACCGGCACGAAGAACATCATAATTACAGTGACAGAGACGACCACGGCGATCGGCGTGATGACAGGGACCGCGACCACAGATGGTAAAATTACAAGTGATATAGCGCGCGCATCCGAAATTAGCATGTCTAAAAACCTCTAATCGTACAAAGGTTAGAGGTTTTTTTGGGTGCGTTTTTAAATTACGATTGAAACATACCACGAAGCAACACGCCGTGCAGACGATTCTCTAAGTCGGTTTATTCCTTGAAATAATTATAACTTGCGTGGCTTTCACAAACCAGCTTCTATAGCTCCTATTAGGGGGGCTGATTTATATCTAGCCCGCTTTATGGGGTCACATTCTCAAATAGCGTCTCATCCGCAGCGCGCCCAACAAGGCTCGTCCCTTCGGCAGGGGGATGCGCTTCAAGAAAACTATCACCCAAAACAAAGAAGCCGCCAGAATAAAACGGGAAGCAGCCGTCTCAAAAGGCGCTAATTCGACGTAGGTCCTGTAATGGCAACGGATGCACCGCCACTAATGAAAATGAAAACCAAAAAAGCGATAAGTACTGATCGCGCAGGCAAAACTAAGCGATCATGGTTCTGCGTTGTCATAAATACAGTATAACCCCGACATTCGGTCTCGAAATAACTATCATAATCAGATTCTTGGCTTCTACTGAGACAATCAGTGCCGCGGGTGCCAGAAATGTGATGATTAAGTAACCCTGCGATGAACGAGTGTTGTCGAGTGCTTTCTTGTTCCACCCAGCGATCACTTCCCTAAGAACTGATATGTACCTGAATTAATCTATACCGCATGCGAAACTCTCCGGTTGGCTATCCCAGCCGGTGATTTCCTCGCCAAAAACTGTCATTGCCGCTTTTTTGAGTGCCTCCCTGTAACACGCCATGATCTGAATGTTTACCAATTGTACCTGTTTATGGTGGAATTAATAAGTATAATATTTCAACTTGAATCAGGAGACCGGAGGGGCAATGTCGTTAAATCTTTATAAAGATAAAACCATATTCATTGCAGTGCTCATGACTATTGTCATTTTCATTGCCGATATTTTTTCTCCCTTATGGTATCAGACATGGGTGCTGTACCTTATTCCATTGTTTTTTATCTATCAGTCTGCTAAGCGGCCTGCTGTGCTCTCTGCGATTATTACAGTCCTCGTTGTCGCACGCTTGTTTATTTTCCCTTCTGATAGCACACCATTGCTGCATGCTGCGGCAAACCGTATTACCGGGATATTTGGAGGGTGGGGAGTATCATTTCTTCTGATGCGGTTCAAACGCTTGAATATCTCATTGCTGCAAGCCCGCAATGATCTGGAGAAACGTGTACAGGACAGGACTGCGGAATTATATCAGACGAATGTTTTTCTTCAGAAAGAAATCGAGGAACGTGCGAAAGCAGGTGAAGTTTTGATAAAAAGCGAGAGACGTCTCCGCAGGGCGGAGGAAGTGGCTAATATCGGCAATTGGGAAATCCGAATGGATGGCAAAATCGTCTATGCCTCCGATGGAGCGAAGAGCATTTACGGCATTGAACGCAGTGAGTGTAAGTTATCCGACGTGCAAGAAATTCCGCTTCCTGAATATCGAGTTAAGCTTGATCGAGCATTGACTGAACTAATTGAGGAAGGCAGACCTTATGACGTGGAATTTAAGATCCATCGGCAAACTGATAACATGATAATCGATATCCATTCACTGGCTGAATATGATTCGGCAAATAGGATCGTGTTTGGCATCATTCAGGACATTACCGGACGCAAGAAGGTCGAGCAACACATTGAGACTCAAATGCAACGACTCTCCGCCCTCCGTAACATCGATATGGCTATTACTTCAAGTCTTGACATGCGTATCAGCATAGAGATCATCCTCAACGGAGTAGCCAATCAATTACATATGGATGCGTGTGATATACTCTTTCTCAATCCACATACACAAATCTTGGAATATATAGCGGGTCGTGGTTTCAACACCGACGCCCTGAGATACACCCGGTTACGACTGGGCGAAAGCCATGCCGGAGTTGCTGCACTTGAAAAAAATACGATTAGAGTCAAGGACTTATCAGAGGGGAAAGATGGATTTACGCGCTCTCCACTCTTGTCGAAGGAAGGATTTGTTGAATATTTTGCAGTCCCCCTCATATCAAAAGGGCATGTAAAGGGAGTACTTGAAATCTTCCATCGCTCTGCTATCGAACCTGACCAGGAGTGGATGGACTTTTTGGAGGCCCTGGGGGTCCAATCGGCGATCGCCATAGACAATGCTCAGATGTTTAATGAACTTGAACGCTCCAATACTGACCTTGCTCTTGCATATGACACTACTCTGGAAGGTTGGTCTCGTGCCTTGGACTACCGCGATAAAGAGACAGAAGGTCATTCACAGCGGGTCACTGAGATGACAGTAAAGATGGCTCAATCGATAGGCATAGTTGATGAAGATCTGGTACAGGTCCGTAGAGGGGCTCTACTACATGACATCGGCAAACTTGGAGTACCGGACGATATCCTGCTGAAGCCCGGTACTAT
>Ga0181523_10000604_pt1 | contig 40709 bp, 31 predicted proteins | sample PEATcosm2014_Bin_43_FD_119752 | JGI IMG/M metagenome (GOLD analysis project Ga0181523, IMG submission 119752) | Peatland microbial communities from MTU Mesocosm Facility, Houghton, MI, USA - PEATcosm2014_Bin05_30_metaG | ecosystem: Environmental > Terrestrial > Soil > Wetlands > Peat | place... | reverse complement strand
ACGGTCTTCAGTGTGGTAAACGGCGTCCTCTTGAAGCCGCTGCCTTACCCCGATTCAGAACAGCTGGTCTCGTTGTGGCTCAACGCTCCCGGCGCCGGAGGCCTAGCGAGTTTTTCCAACGGCCTGCAGCTTTCGGCGTCGATGTACTTCACCTTCTCTGAACAAAACCGGACCTTCCAGTCGATGGGTATATGGACGCCCAGCAACGCAAGCGTAACGGGCGTAGCGGAACCGGAACAGGTGCGCAGCGAGATGATCAGCGACGGCGTGCTGCAGACGCTCGACGTTCCCCCGGCAGTCGGACGCTGGTTTGGTCAAGCCGATCAGGATCCACATGGCGGCAAGACCGTCATGTTGAGCTACGGCTATTGGCAGCGGCGTTTTGGTGGAGATCGCAACGCAGTTGGACGCATCATTCAAGTGGACGCGCAGAGCAGGGAGATTGTTGGCGTCATGCCGCGCGGTTTTCGGTTGGTGGATCGCGACTTCGATCTGCTGGTACCACTGGCTCTGGATCGCAGCAATCAAAAGCTGGCGGGCTTTGGCTATTCGGGAATCGCCCGTCTCAAACCCGGGATTCAACTCGCCCAGGCGGACGCCGACATTGCGCGCCTGATTCCCGTATGGATGGACTCCTACTCGAACGGCCCGGGCACGAATCCGCATTACTACGAGATCTGGCGAATTAGTCCCGATTTTCGTTCTTTGAAGCAGCTCGTCATCGGCAACATCGGCGGTGTGCTGTGGGTGGTCATGGCGACCGTCGGACTTGTCATGCTGATTGTGTGCACCAACGTGGCCAATCTGCTGCTGGTTCGCGCCGAGTCGCGCCACCAGGAGCTTTCCATTCGAGCCGCGTTAGGCGCCAGCCGCATGCGTATCGCGCGCGAGTTGCTCATCGAGAGTGTCACGCTGGGGCTCTTGGGCGGCGTGATTGCTGTTGGGGTGGCCTCTGCGGGCTTGCGTCTTCTCGTGGCCATCGGCCCCGCTGATTTGCCACGCCTGAGCGAAATCTCGCTCGATGCACGCGCGCTCGGTTTCACTGTCGCTCTCTCGGTTTTTTCGGGATTGCTCTTCGGATCCATATCGGCGTTGCGCTACGCCCGAACGCCAGCCTCCGCGATAGTCGGAGGCACAAGCCGGACGGCCAGCGCAGGCCGTGCGCGGCTCCGTTCTCGCAATGTTCTAGTCATCGCGCAGGTGTCGATGGCACTGGTTCTGCTGGTAAGCGCCGTGCTGATGATTCGCACGTTCGCAGCGCTCCACAATGTCGAGCCTGGCTTTGCCGATCCCCAACATGTGCAGACCATGCACATTTGGATTCCTGATTTGCTGATCTCCGATCCGCAAACGGTCACTCGGGTTCAGAACGACATCGCCGACAAACTTGCGGCCATTCCCGGTGTCACTTCAGTTGGTTTCGCCGGAGCCGTGCCCATGGAGAACGTCGATCCTAACTGGGACGAGATTCGCGTAGAAGGGAAGAATTACGAAGGCGGGGAGCCTCCGCTCAGGCTCTTCAACTTCGTTTCCCCAGCATATTTCAACACGATGGGCACTCGTCTGGTTGCAGGGCGCGACTTCACGTGGAGTGACATCTACGACTTGCGGCCTAAGGTGATGGTGTCAGAGAATTTTGCGCGTGAGTCGTGGGGGTCGGCCTCCTCCGCCGTCGGCAAACGTCTCCGGCAATTCGACAACTCGCCCTGGCAAGAGGTCATCGGCGTGGTCGAGGACGTGCGCGTCCATGGCGTCGACGAAGCGGCGCCGACCATCGTCTATTGGCCGGCGATGCTCAACGATCCGTACACGCCGAAGCCGACCATCGATGCGCCGCGCTTCGTCACGTTCGCGATTCGCAGCGACCGCGCCGGAACTGAAAGCTTCCTCAAGCAGGTGCAACAAGCGGTCTGGTCAGTGAATGCGAGCTTACCGCTAGCTTCGGTGAACACCATGCAGGAGATCTACAGCCAGTCGCTTGCGCGTACCTCATTCACCCTCGTCATGCTCGCGATTGCCGGCGCCATGGCGCTCGCCCTAAGTCTGATTGGCATCTACGGAGTCATCTCGTACGCGGTTTCGCAGCGCACTCGCGAAATAGGCATCCGGCTCGCGCTCGGGGCCCAGAAGGGTGTGCTGCGATGGATGTTCGTTCGTTCCGCCCTCGTGTTGACTGCAGTTGGCCTCGTGATCGGCCTCGGAGCGGCAGCCGCACTCATGAGGCTCATGAAAACCCTGCTGTTCGGCATCAGCCCGCTCGATCCCCTCACATTCCTTGCCGTGCCGCTCATTCTGGCCACTGCGGCTGGCCTTGCCAGCTATCTGCCGGCTCGCCGCGCTGCTGGAGTCGATCCGGTGGAAGCGCTTAGAGCGGAGTAACTGGACCCCCCGCAAGGAATCTTTGGCCTTGGGTCCCGACGAAAAACGTGGAACAAACGCCTTGGAAGGAAGAATCTGCTCGCACCTACCCGAAAGTGCCATCGCCAAGTAGTTGATTTGATGAGACTGTGTCTGGTATTCGGGTTGCCACTGCCTGGTCGAAGAAGCGCGGGCGAAAATGATTCTCATGAGCCGGTTCCGCAGAGCCCGTCTGACGATTAGGCGTTTGACGACTTGGCGTCTGACGATTTGGCCAAGGTTGTCGATAATGTTGCTGGCCCTGCTCTGGACGGCGGGGTGTACTCGTCCGGCTGCTCCACAGACCGACGATGCTTCCCTACACGCCGATCAGCATCCGGTTCCCTTTCATGAACCAGGCGCAACCGTCCGGCAGGCGGATTCTCCGGCAACTCAAGAGAATGGGAACCGCCCCGAGGGTGGTCTTCCGTTCGACGAGTCGCAGAACCTGCCGGCCGGCACGCTGCTTACGGTCCGGTTGAAAAATCCCGTAGCGGCCGAGAATCCCGGCGCCAACGGAACTTTCGAGGCGGTGGTTGACGAACCTGTGGTGATCGAGGGGAACAAGTTGGTCCCGCGGGGCGCCATCGTTGCAGGCCGAGTGGAGTCCGCCCGCGTTTCCAATGTCAAGCGCGACCACGGCTATGTCTGCCTCGCTCTCGATTCAATCCATATGGGAGGCGTAAGCCTGCCCATTCAAACCTCAAGTCTGTTCGTGCGCGGAAACGCTGGCGATGCCCAGGCTGCTTCACGCGAAGTCGCGCCCAGCGAAGCGCCGAGTGCAGCTTCCCCTGTGGTGATTCGCCTCGAAAAAGGCCGCCGGCTCACCTTCCGCCTGACTGAATCGGCCTACGTTGCCGCCAGTCAACGCACCCGCGTAGATCACTAATCGTTCACGAACCGTATCCCTTCCGCCCGAGTTTTCCACAGAAAGAATTCCCGTTTTAGTGACATCTGCCCTTATGCGTCACAGGCCCCGTTCCCTATAGTGGGCTCGGCGATGGGAAATTGACCGGACGAAAGACAACCCCGGATTCCCATTTCAGGAAAACGAAGGTGTGGGGTGACCGGATAACTGGTTTCTTCCGGGAACGATCTCGCGCAAAGTAGGTCTATGAGCGCAGCTGCTGAAATCCCGTGGACGCCGCACGATTCGAATGCGGAACTTCATCCCCTTTTGGAGAACGCGCCCCTCGGTCTGGCGCAATGCCAGCGTGCGGGCAACATCACCGCGCTCAATCCGTTACTGGAGCAGATGCTCGGAGGAAGGTCACGAATTGCGCGAGGCCTCAACTTTGCGGACCTGGTTGATCCTCAAGACCGCGCCAAAGCCGAACGGCTGCTCGGGGAACTGTTCGAGCGCCAACGAGACAGCTTTCAGATCGACTCCCACGGCAGTGGCGGGAATGTGGGGCCGGTGCGCTGGACGGCATGGCGGGTGACGGGCGCGAACAACAGTCCCGATTACGCGCTGGTGCTGGCGGAAGACGATTCACGGAGCCAGCAGGCCGAGCAAAGGCTCCGCCAAGCCGAGAGTCTGGAAGCCGTGGGGCGTTTGGCCGGAGGCGTGGCCCACGACTTCAACAATCTTCTGACGGGAGTGTTGCTGTACTGCGACCTGCTCATGGCCCATCTGGAGCCAAACCATCGAGTGCGCAAGTACGCCGAGGAAATCCGCAATGCCAGCCTGCAGTCTACGGGGCTGGTGCGGCAGCTGCTGGCCGTGGCCCGGCCTACGACTCGCGAGCCCCGCTTGCTTCTTCTTAACGAGATCGCCGAAAGCATGCGGAACCTACTGGTTCGCCTGATCGGGGAAAACATAGAGCTGAAGTTTCAACTCGATCCCAACCTGGGCCTGATCCGAATGGACTCCACCCAATGCCAGCAGATTCTGCTTAACCTGGTGCTCAACGCGCGCGACGCGATGTTAGGGGCGACGTCCGGGGGCGGCCAGATTACGGTGGAAACCTGCAATTGCAAGGTGCAGGTTCTCACCGAGCAGGTGTTCACCGAGCCACATTCTGGGTCGGGCAGCCAGGCTTTACTGCCGTGCGCGCTCTTCGTGGTGGCCGACAACGGCAGCGGCATGGATGCGGCCACCCGCGCTCGTCTGTTTGAAGCGTTTTTCACCACCAAGGCCGGCAAGGGCACGGGGTTGGGATTAGCCACGGTCTACGACATCGTGAGCAGGAGTGGCGGCCTGATCCACGTAGACAGCGCTCCGGCCTGCGGCACCCGCGTTTCCGTGCTGCTGCCGCTGGTTCCGCCATCCGTGCTGCAGTTCCAGGAGACGACAAGCGATTTTCAGCCGCATAGAAACCCGGGAGTACTTATCCCCAAAGAATAAGAGGGAGAAGAATGAACGCCATGACGTCTGCCGCTTTGAGCCCGATCACTGCCATCCCGCAAATTGAACCCGCCAATTTTCTCAACCTTCTGATCGTGGACGATGAACGATCGATCCGCGAGGCCTGCCGCGAAGTGGCACAATCGCTGGGATATACGGCCTATGCAGCCGATTCCGCCGAGCATGCCTACCGGTTGCTCGACACTCAGGCCTTTGACGCGGTCCTGCTCGATCTGCGCCTGCCCGGGGCGGGCGGACTGGACGCGCTGCGGCGCATCAAGGAACGCCGTCCTGAGGCTGTGGTCATCGTGGTGACCGGCTATGGCACCGTGCAGTCGGCAGTGCAAGCCATGAAGCATGGCGCCTATGATTATGTGACCAAACCGTTCAGTGTGGATGAACTGAAGCTGCTGCTGGAGCGCGTGGGCAGCCACTTGAAGCTGAAGTCGGAAAACCGCCTGTTGCGCGAGAAAGTGAAGTCCAAGCAGGGATTCGGCGGTATCGTCGGCCGCGCTCCGGAAATGGAGAAGCTCTACCGCATCATCGCCAAGGCCGCCAACAGTGTGCACCCGGTGCTGATTCTGGGCGAAAGCGGAACCGGCAAAGAGATGGTGGCGCGGTCCATTCATTATTCCGGACCGTTCCGCGACAAGCCGTTCATCCCGGTCGACTGCGGATCGCTCGTGCCCACGCTGATTGAAAGTGAACTGTTCGGCTACGTGAAGGGCGCGTTCACCGGCGCCAACCAGACCAAGGACGGGCTCCTGTCGATGGCCGAAGGGGGCACCGTCTTCCTCGACGAAGTGGGAGAACTCCCGGTCGATCTGCAGGCCAAGATGTTGCGGGCGATCCAGGAAAAGGAGATTCGTCCCGTGGGCAGCACGCGCCGGGTTGCGATCAATGTGCGCATTCTAGCCGCCACCAACCGTGATCTGGAGAAAGCCGTCATGCAGGGCGAGTTTCGCCGGGACTTGTACTTTCGGCTCAATGTGCTCAGCCTGCGCATTCCCGCGCTGCGCGAGCGGCGGCAAGACATTCCTCTGTTGATCGCTTACTTTCTGGAACGCATGGTGCGAACCTCCGGGCAGGAAAAAATGCTCAGCGACGAAGCCCTCAAAGCGATGCTCGCCTATGACTGGCCGGGCAACGTCCGCGAGCTGGAAAATTGCCTGGAGCGAACCTACGCCTTCACCAGCGGCCCGCTGGTTCACAGCACCGATCTGCCCCGCGAGGTGGCCAATCTGCCACGGCCGGAGAACTCGGACGTGATGGGCAATGGCGCCGGGGCGCGGAAGATCATTCCAATGGCGGAACTGGAGAAGAATACGATCTTGAGCGCGATCACAGAACTGCACGGCGACAAGCTGCAGGCGGCGCGTCTGTTGGGCATCGGCAAAACGACCCTCTACCGCAAGCTTAAGGACTACGCTGCCCAGGGATATCAATCTTGAACGCCTCACTGGACCACCCCAGTTCTGAACTCGTTCCCGGACGGGAGTACCGCAACGGGACGTGGTTTCGCCGCCTGCATGTTGCGTGAACTGTTAAGCGCCGTGTTTTCATCAGGCAGCACTGTGGTGGCAGACGTGCAACTTGAAAGAGCATGATTCTACTCATTACGCCGTCCGCTAACGGACCCCAGTGTGCCGATTCCTTGCGTGCCGCCACGGGCCGGGAAACGCACTGGGCCAAGTCCTTGCAGGAGGCTGCCACCCGCCTGCGCGAACAAACCTATTCCGCCGCCGTTATCGACCAGTTTCTGCTGGAGACCGAGCCCGACGAGAGCGATCAGATGATCGAACATCTGGGCACCGCGTTCCTCGTCTACGTCAACTTCGCCGTCACCGGAATGGACCGCCTGGTGCGTGAAGTGCGCGTGGCCCTGCATCGCCGCAAGCGCGAAGAGGGCGCCGCCCGCCGCGCGGTCGCCGAACAGATGCACAGCGAAATGTGCGAAACCCTGACCGCCATGCTCCTTTCCTGCGAACTGGCGATGTCGGTGCCGGACATGCCCCACCCCGCCGTGGAAAAGATTCGCACTATCGACAACCTTGCACGAGAACTCAGACTGCGGTTGGAAGCGAACTGAGCTTCCTGAATTCTCGGCGCGTTTCTTCCCGCTCGCGAGGGACAACGCAGCAGTGCGCCGCGCGAAAAGCTGCCAGGTCGGATCACTTTTGTACGGCATCGTCGCGCGCGCAAAATTCACGGTTACACCCATGAAATCTCTTCCCGTTGCCGGCCGTTCCCATTAGAATGGTGCGGCCTGGCAGGCGGAATCCCGTGCCCCTCGTGGCATTCCGCAAGTACCCCCAGGGAGGTGCTGTGCACGTACTCGTTACCGCCGACTCGCTCTCGGGATCATGGACTTATGCCCGCGAACTTGTGACCGGGCTGGTCACGCGCGGCGTGCGCGTCACGCTGGTCAGCTTTGGCGAGATTCCGATGCCCGAGCAGACCTCCTGGATGGATCACCTGCACGGCCTCGACTATCGTCCAACCGCTTTTCGCCTGGAATGGATGCAGGAAGCGGAAGAAGATTTGGCAGAGTCGTCGGCTTTCCTCGCCGCGCTAGTGCGCGAACTGCGGCCCGACATTATGCATTTGAACCAGTTTTGCTACGGAACCCTTCCGGTCGATGTGCCGCGCGTGGTGATGGCTCACGGAGATTTGATTACATGGAAGAACGCGGTCCATGGTCACACGATCGGCGATCGGGTTATCAGTAATCACGCGCGCCGTCCTGATCGCTCGCTGACCTGGTATCGCAACACGGTCGCCAACGGCCTGGCCGGAGCGGATGCGGTGGTGGCGCCTTCGGCCTGGATGCTCGAGCGAATTTCCGTTGCTTACGGACGCCCGCGGCGCGGAGAAGTGATCTATCCGGGACGCAATCCGATTTTTTTTAATCCCTACGTCAGTAAAGACGATTGCGTGCTGACTGTCGGGCGGCTGGTGGACGCCAGCAAGCAGGTCTTTCTCCTCACCCAGCAACCGTATTCCGTCCCGGTCTGCATTGTCGGCGCGGAACATACCGTGCCGGTGCCGCGCATTCCTATTCGTGCGGATGTGAAAGTGGATACCGAGCAAAATTCGGTGGCGATCCGCGGTCCGCAGACGGAAGCGCAACTGCGCGCGCTCTACAGCCGCGCTGCGATTTATGCCGCCACGGCGCGCTACGAACCCCTTGGCATGGCCGCGCTCGAAGCCGCGTTTTCCCGCTGCGCTATTGTGGCGAACGATATCCCGAGCTTCCGCGAGATCTGGGGCGACGCGGCCCTCTACTTCCGCACCAACGACGGGGCCAGCCTCGCCGACAAGATTCGTCTGCTCAACGCGGACCGACCCATGCGCCGCGCCTACGCCGAGATGGCCTACACCCGGGCCCGCGAGCGTTTCACCACCAAGCGCATGATCGACGACTGCCTGCAGCTTTACCGCAGTCTGGTATCGGTTCACTCTGCCGCAGCGTAAAGGCTTTTTGAAAGGGCGCGGCTTCAGTCGCGCCGTAAGTACCACAAAATCAATCGCGGCTTTAGCCGTCCGGGAATCTGTGATTTGAAACCGACACACTTCCCTCCGACCACGCTGCACAACCTTCGACACTCGTGCTATCTTTTATCCCTACTAGAAACCAGTAAGGTTGGAGGATTCATGGCTCAGGTGAAAATCACGGTAAGGCCCAATGGCCCGTTCCGGGTCGAAGCTCCAGAAGGCTCCATCGAGTTGGTCGATGTCAACGGCACTCCGTACGATCTGACCGGCAAGACGGCCTTCTCTCTCTGCCGCTGCGGAGGATCGGTCAACAAGCCCTTCTGCGATGGCACCCACAGCAAGATCGGATTCCAGGGCGCGGAGTTGGCCGTGAAGAAAGCAGAAGGCGGCTCGTAGTCGCACGGTTGCTCTTTTGCAGGTGCCCGGGGACCTGGCTTTTGGGTGGCGCAGCGCTTCAGCGCTGCGATTCGCTCTTCTTTCCTGCACTGTGCTTTAGCGACCGAGGTCTCCAAGGCTGTCAATAACTCTGAACGTCTTCTGCAAACGTTTCGACCTTCCCGCGGAGGATATTGTGCACGATTCACGAGATCGCGAACTGGGAATGCGCCGCAAAATCACGCGCCGCGATTTTCTCAACGGCGCCGCGGTGACGGCCGTCGCCGCGATGATGCCCTGGGATCTTTCCGCCAGGACGTCAGCAGGTCAAGCTGCCGTCGGCCCTGAAAGTTCTCCCAACTACTATCCACCCGCCCTCACCGGAATGCGCGGCAGCCATCCCGGATCGTTCGACGCCGCTCACAGCCTGCGCGACGGCACGTTCTGGGAGTCGGCCGGCAAGCCCGAAGATACCGGCGAGATCTACGACCTCGTCATTATTGGCGGTGGCATCAGCGGCCTGGCTGCCGCTCACTTCTACCGCAAGACCACCGGCGGCAAGGCCCGCATCCTCATCCTCGAAAACCACGACGATTTTGGCGGACACGCCAAGCGCAACGAATTCCGCGCCGGCAACCGAACGTTAATCGGCTACGGCGGGACCTACTCGATCGAGAGTCCCGAGCCCTATAGCGAAGTCGCGAAGGGCGTGATCGAGGAATTGGGAATCGAAGTCAGCAGCTTCCCAAAATATCTGGACAGAAATCTCTACGGCTCCATGGGACGCGTTCCGAAAATTTTCTTCGACAAAGAAACTTTTGGCAGCGATAGACTCGTCGACGACCCCTGGCCTTTTCCGGGGGGCGAAACCTACGATCTGGCCGTCGCCGGACCCGATGCGTGGGCGCACTTCCTGGCGGACGCGCCGATCGCAGAACAGGCGCGGCACGACGTCGCTCGACTGTGCCGGGAGAAAAAAGATCATCTTCCGGCACTCAGCACTGAACAGAAAAAAGACCGCCTGGCCCGCATCAGCTATGCCCGCTTCCTGACGGACCAGGTGGGCGTGCATGTAGACGTGATTCGCCTCTACCAAACCATTTCTCAAACTCTGTTCGGTGTGGGCATTGAAGCGATCGCCGCGCTGGATGCTTCGGAGACCGGCTATCCGGGCTTCAGCGGGATGGGTCTTGAGGCGACGGGCCTGGCCAACGAACGAGACTATTTCTTCCACTTTCCCGACGGCAATGCCAGCATCGCGCGCCTGCTGGTTCGCAAATTGATCCCGGAAGCCGTGCCTGGCAACTCCGCGACGGACGTGGTGACCGCGAAAGCCAACTACGCCAAGCTGGACGAGAGTAAGTCGCCCGTGCGCATTCGATTGAACAGCACGGCAGTGCGGGTGAAGCATATGGGCAATCCGGCGGCTGCCACGGAGGTTGAAATCGCCTATGCTCGCGGCAGCAACGTCTACACCGTCAAAGCCGGGCATTGCATTCTGGCTTGCTGGAACATTGTGATTCCCTATATCTGCGAAGAACTGCCAGAGGCGCAGAAGCAGGCGCTGGCTTCGGCGCAGAAAGTTCCGCTGCTGTACAGCAACGTGCTATTGCGGAACTCGACTGCGTTTCAGAAGCTGGGAGCGAATTCGATCTACGCCCCCGGTGGTTACCACTCCTGCGTCGACATGGACTTGCCGGTCAGTGTTGGGGATTATCATTGCCCGCGTGCGCCGGAGGATCCGTTGGTCGTGCACATGAGCAAGTCGCCGTGCAAGGCAGGCCTGCCGGCGCGAGATCAACACATTGCCGGCCGCATGGAACTCTACACCACGACGTTTGAAACCATCGAGCGCAAGATTCGGGAGCAACTGGCGCGGACGCTGGGGCCGGGCGGATTCGATCCCGCGCGCGACATACTCGCGATCACAGCCAACCGCTGGCCCCACGGCTACGCCTACGAGTACAGCAGTCTGTGGGACAAGTTCGTGCTGGAAGGTGGAGAAACGCCGTGCGAAAAGGCGCGCAAGCCGTATGGCCGAATCGCCATCGCCAACTCCGATGCTGGCGCTTTAGCCTATACCGATGAGGCAATCAACCAGGCGTGGCGTGCGGTGGGGGAGATCACGAAGGGATAGCGCGGAGGAGATGTGCACGATTCACTCGATCACGATTCACGAGATCGCGAACTGGGAATGCGCCGCAAAATTACGCGCCGCGATTTTCTCAACGGCGTCGCGCTGACGGCGGGCGCGGCGATGATGCCGTGGGACCTGGTCGCCGCAGGCGCTGGAGAAAGCCAGGCCGCCGTTGCTCCCGAGAGTTCTCCGAACTACTACCCTCCCGCTCTCACCGGACTGCGCGGCAGCCATCCCGGATCGTTTGATGCCGCCCACAGCCTGCGGGACGGCACGTTCTGGGATGCAGCGGGCAAGCCCGAAGATACCGGTGAAACCTACGACCTGATCGTGGTCGGCGCCGGAATCAGCGGCCTCACGGCCGCCCACTTCTACCGCAAGGCGACCGGCGGCAAGGCGCGCATCCTCATCCTCGATAACCATGACGACTTCGGCGGACACGCCAAGCGCAATGAGTTCCGTGTGAACCATACGTCCCGACTGGGTTTCGGCGGCACATTTTCCATCGAGAGCCCCGCTCCCTATAGCGCTGTTGCCAAAGGCGTGATTGAAGAGCTCGGCATCGACGTTCCCTCGTATTCCGGGTACGTTGACAAGAATCTGTATCGTTCGGCCGGCCTGCGCCCGCGGATTTTCTTCGACAAAGAAACCTTCGGCGTCGACAAACTCGTAGTCAATCCCAATCCGCATGGTGGGACCGAGAGCGAAGACGCCGACGCCATGTCGTCGGAGTTGTTGAAACAATTCCTCGCCGATGCCCCGCTGGCCGACCAGGCCAAACTCGACCTGCAGCGCCTTCGCCAGGAACCGAAAGACTATTTCCCGGGTCTGACTTCAGATCAAAAGAAAGCCAGGCTGGCGCGGATGAGTTACGCCAGCTTTCTGAAAGAAGTTGCCGGGGTTCATTCAGACATCATCAAGATGTATCAGGCGCTCCCGCACGGCCTGTTCGGTGTGGGCATCGACGCAGTCGCGGCGCAGGACGCGTGGGGATTCGACTTGCCCGGTTTCGACGGCCTGAACCTGGATCCGTCGCCGGGCAAGGGCATGAACCGCGACGCCATTCCCAACGAAGAAGCGGAGAAATATTTCTTCCATTTTCCTGACGGCAATGCGAGCATCGCGCGCCTGCTGATCCGGCGACTGATTCCCGATGCGATCCCCGGCGGTTCCTGGACAGATGTGATTCTCGCGAAAGCCAATTATGCAAAGCTCGACGACTCCAATTCGCCGGTGCGCATTCGCCTGAACAGCACCGCGGTGCGGGCGAAGCACCTGGGCGATGCCGCCAGCGCCAAGGAAGTGGAAGTCAGCTATGCCCGCGGCGGCAAGGTCTACACCGCCCGGGCAAAGAACACGATTCTTGCCTGCTGGCACGTCGTGATCCCATACATTTGCGAAGAGCTTTCCGGCAAGCAGAAAGAAGCGCTGGCCTCAGCCCAGAAAGTTCCACTGCTTTATACCAACGTCGCACTGCGCAACTGGACGTCTCTGCAGAAGGTGGGGGCAAACTCGGTGTATGCCCCGGGGATGTACCACACGGGAGTGAATCTCGATTTGCCGGTGAGCATGGGCGGATACGAATGCGCGCGCAAACCGGAAGAGCCCATCGTGCTGCATATGATGAAGACGCCATGCCACCCGGGACTCCCCGCGCGTCAACAGCACAGCATGGGCCGCATGGAGCTTTATACGACGACGTTCGAGACCATCGAACGCAAGATTCGCGATCAACTGGCGCGTACGTTGGCTGCAGGCGGCTTCGATCCTGCTCGCGACATCGCAGCCATTACGGTGAACCGCTGGCCCCACGGCTACGCCTACGAATACAACTCGCTGTTCGATTCGTTCTGGCTGGAGGGTGGAGAGACTCCCTGTGAGGTCGCCCGCAAACCCCACGGCCGCATCGCCATCGCCAACGCCGACGCCGGCGCTTATGCCTACACCGATGAGGCCATCAACCAGGCGTGGCGCGCGGTGGGGGAGATCACGAAGGGGTAGAGGTTTTTCCATCCTGGCTCGAGAGATTCGGCGAGGACTACTCTCTCTGTCCGCTCTTCAGTTGTGTGGCCTTGTCTTTCGCCGCTTGAGCCTGCTGCGGCATGCCTTTGGCTTGGTAAGCGTCCGCCAACGCAGTTTCCAGGTCAGCATCATCGCCGCCCGCTTCCTTCTCTTTCAGATAAGAAGCGATGGCGTCGTCGTACTGTTTCAGCTGCGCCTGCGAAACGCCCATGCTGTAGTAGACGCCGCCAGCCTGCGGTTCAAGCCGCAACGCCGTCTTGTACTCGAGGATCGCGGCTTCATGATTCTGCAGATCGGCGAGCACTGCTCCCAGACTGGCATGGGCCGCGGCGCTGTTCGGTTCTTGGGCGACCACCTTGGTGAATTCCTCTTGTGCTTCTTTGGGCTGATTCTGGGAGAGGTAGAGAGTGCCCAGGTCCATGCGGGCTCTCGCATTCTGTGGCTGCAGATCCAGTACGCGTTTCAACTCGCCCTCGCCTTCGGAGAATCTTCGTTCGACGAAGTACTCGTTCGCGAGCGCGTAATGGGCCGATGCATCCTGCGGGCTCTGCTTGACCCTCTTTTGAAGCTCAGCGATCATCCGGTCGACATTTTTCTGCGCGTCCATTGCGGAACGAAAGTGCAATTCGGGGCCGCGCCAGCGCTGCACTCCCAAAGCGGCGAACGCCACTGCGAGTGCAACCACACCCAGAACAGAGACACGGCGTAATCCGTCGTGTTGCGGCGCGACTCGAGCAATCAGGGCGCCAAGAATCAGTCCGCTGGCGAGTCCACCAACGTGGCAGGCGTTGTCGATGCCCGAAACCATAGCTCCGAAAAGGACGTTAAAGCCGACGAAGAAGAGAAGGCTCCTGAGTGTTCCCTGGATCGCGACCTTGGGAACTGAGAATTCGCCCAGATAAAACGACGCCAGCAGCGCGCCAGCTAAGCCAAAGATCGCGCCCGATGCGCCTACACTCAGTACTTGGGGATTCCACGCGATGCTGGCCAAGCCGCCGGCCACGCCCGTGATCAGATAAATAGCAGCGAAGGTCCAGCGCCCGTAAAGGGATTCGCACAGCCTACCCAGATCCCACAGGCACCACATGTTGAAGGCGATGTGCATGAGGCCGCCATGCAGAAACATGTAGGTCAGCAGCCGCCACCACTGGCCGGATAACGTAAAGGGGCCGTAGTTCGCGCCGAACACGTCCATCACTCTGTTGGTGAAGTCCAGCGAGGGGCCGCTGGCGATGACCATCGCGATAAAGACCATCACGTTGGCGCCGACGAGCACCTGAGTCAGCGTGACGCTGGATTCGCGCTGCACCCAGGGAGCAGTGATGACAGGCTGCGGCGCGTTCTCGTCGATTTCGCCGCGCTGCGCCGCCTCGTGCTGCACACACCACGGGCAGATCTTCCTGAATGAGAATGCCGGCATCTGCCGGCCGCATCGAATGCAATTCGCCATGGGTTCTATAAAAGAGTATCAGCAGTGGGTGGGATTTTGGGAAGGGCCCCGATGCCGTGGAGAGGGTTGCGCAGGTCTTGGGAAGGGCACGGCTTTCAGCCGTGCCGTGGAAGAGTGGCGCCTCAGCGCCGCGTCAAGGTCGAGAATGAGTTCGGGCTTTAGCCCCGGAAGGGCTGCGCTCGAATCAATGAATGGTTTTGGTTTTGCGCGACATGTAATCCATCAGCAGGTACTGACCCAGCGTGTAGGGCGTAGTGAAGTAGGCCTTGCCGCGGCACATCTCGGTGACTTTCTGCACGAACTGCACCAAGCCGTAATCCGACGCCAGCATGAACGTATTGATGAGCACGCCCGCGCGCTTGCACTTCGAAACTTCTTCGAGCGTCTGGCTCACCACCAGCGGGTCAAGGCCGAAGGCGTTCTTGTAGATGCGACCGTCTTCGAGCGTCAGCGCCGAGGGCTTGCCGTCGGTGATCATCACGATCTGCTTCATGTCTTTTCTTTGCCGCTGCAGGATTCTCTGGGCCAGCCGCAGTCCCTCGCGCGTGTTGGTGTAGTAGGGCCCGACCTTCACTCGCGCGAGCTGCGATAGCGGGATTTCCTCCGCCGAATCGTGGAACAGCACCAGCGAAAGCGAATCGCCGGGATACTGCGTGCGGATCAAATGCGAGAGCGCCATCGCAACCTTTTTCGCGGGAGTGAAGCGGTCTTCGCCGTAAAGAATCATCGAATGCGAGCAGTCGAGCATCAGCACTGTTGCGCATGACGACTGGTATTCGCACTGATGCACCTGCAAATCTGAGTATTCAATGTTGAGCGGGAGCGTGAGCCCTTCGCGCTGGATCGCGCTCGACAGCGTCGCCGTAATGTCGAGATTGAGCGTGTCGCCGAACTCGTAGGTCTTGGCCGATCCGCTGGTCTCGATGCCGGTGGCGAGGTCGCGCGTGTCGTGGCGGCCAAAACTCGCCTTGCCCAGCGACCCCAGCAAATTGCGCAGCGACTTGAAGCCGAGGAAGTCGAGACTCTTGTCGGTAATTTCAAACTTGGCCTGCTGCGCATCGCCAGTCTGGCCGCGAACGCTGGACTGGCGAGCGGGATCGTGAGGCCCGTCAATCGAAATATAATCTTCCTGTTGCATGCGCTCGATGAGCTTCTCAACCAACTCGTCGAGTTGCCCGTCCGCCTGCATTTGCTCGATCTGCTCGCGCAGGTTCTCGTCGAACATCTCACCGTTCATCAACGCCTGCTCGATGGCGCGCCGGAGTTCGTCGAGCGTCTGCTCGCCTTCGGGCAGTTCGTACCACATGGAATCCTGAAACCCGCTCTGCAGCAGGTAGTCCGAGAGCGCGCCGAGCAGGTCTTCCATGCTCATCTCGCCGGCAGGGTCAGGCACGTATTTGGAGTAGCGAATTCTCTTCATTGCGTAGAGACGTAGCTTGCTACGTCTTCCTTGGCGCTGCCGAGACGTTGCAAGCAACGTCTCTACGGCTAATTGAACTGCCGTCTCTGCCGGTACGGCCGCTCGTCGGGTTCGGCTGATTTCTCGCGCACGGGTTCCGGCTTCTTCTCTCCGGCTTTAAACACGCGCTCTTCACTGCGGCCGATGCGCTTATGCGCGTGCAGGCCTTCGAGGATGAATTCCGCCGCCGACACTTGCTGCTCGGGACTGTCTTTTTGAGAGACGCCGAGCGGGCCGAGTTTGTCGACCAGACCCTGAATTTCTTTCAAGTTTTCCAACGCTTCAACGGCCGGGACAGAATCCGACAGCTGAATCTCACCACCCAGATCAAACCACTGCACGATCTGCTGGACGTTGGCGCCGGTGTAGTACTCGTCGTAGGTCTTGGCAATCGCGGCGCGAATCAACTCGCGCCCCACGTGGTCCGCGCCTTTCATCTCGCCTTCGTATTCCAGTTCGAGCTTGCCGGTAATCGCCGGCAGCGCGGCGTACACGTCGCTGATGCGCGGCACAACGACCTTTTCGTCGTTGCGAATGGCGCGCCGCTCCGCGTTCGAAACTACGTTTTCCATTGCCGAGATGGGCAGCCGTTGGCTCACGCCCGAACGCTTGTCGATTTTCTTGTCTTCGCGGGCGGCGAAGGCCACGCGCTCAATCACCTCCTGCACGTAGTGCGGCAGGTGCAGGGTGAATAAAGGCTGGTTGTGGCCGTTGCGCTTGGTCCAGGCTTCCTGCGCGGTAATCGCGATTCCTTCCTCCACCGTTGCCGGATAGTGAGTGCGGATCTCCGAGCCAATGCGATCCTTGAGGGGCGTAATGATCTTGCCGCGCGCCGTGTAGTCTTCCGGATTCGCGCTGAACACCAGCGCGACGTCGAGCGGCAGGCGGATGGGATAGCCTTTAATCTGCACGTCGCCTTCCTGCATGATGTTGAACAGTCCCACCTGAATTTTTCCGGCGAGGTCAGGCAGTTCGTTGATGGCGAAGATGCCGCGATTGGCGCGCGGCAGCAGGCCGTAATGAACCGTCAGTTCGCTCGAGAGTTCGTGGCCGCCGCGCGCCGCTTTAATGGGATCGATGTCGCCGATCAAATCGGCAATCGTCACGTCGGGCGTAGCCAGCTTCTCCACGTAACGATGATCCGGGGAAAGATAAGCGATGGGCGACTCATCCCCCAGCCGCGCAACTTCTTCGCGGCAACGCCGGCAGATCGGATTGTAGGGATTGTCGTGAACCTCGCATCCCGCAAGATACGGCATGTGGGGATCGAGCAGAGTCGTCAAGGCGCGAAGGATGCGGCTTTTGGCCTGACCGCGCAGTCCCAGCAAAATGAAATTGTGACGCGAGAGAATGGCGTTGATGATCTGCGGCACGACCGTATCGTCGTAGCCGACGATGCCGGGGAACACGGGCGCGTCGCCGTTGGCACGAAGGCGGCTGGTCAGGTTGTCGCGCAGTTCATCCTTAACGTGGCGCGCGCGCAAACGCTCTTCGGAAAAAATACTGCGGCGCAGTTCACCCAGCGTGCGCGGAAGACTACTCATGAAAGGATCCCCCCCCCAAACCAACTTTCCAAGATTATACGCGCCGTAGCCCCTGGGTGTTTCGCACGCTCGCCTCTGAAGTCCTAACACCGAAGCCTAAAGTCTCGACACCCAAGGTGCGCACGATCATCGCGCATGCCCGTTGCCGCCAGCTTTCTCGCGCGCCCGTACCGCGCGACGAAGGTCCGGAAGGATGTTTTCCAAATAGCCTCCGACCGCCTGGATGCGCTGGCTCTCCGACCGCATCGCCAGCAGTTTCTGCTTGAAGTCGAGATCGAGGGGCAGAGAGCCCGTGAGATAAAAAGAAAGAGCGTTGTGGTCGGTCGCCGAGAGGTCCTGCACCGCTCCCGCCAGCGAAAGAATTTCCAAGTGCGCCTGGATCGCCCGCGCCCTGTCGTCCGCGGACGCAGCTCCGGGTTCATCGGGCACGAGCGATACCTTCGCCCGCAGAAACGATCGCTCACGATTTACTTCGAGGATCTCAAAACGCTTGCGGCCTTCGGCTACCAGATCCATACGCCCGTCGGGATACTCTTTCGTGACGGTGATAATCTCGGCGGTGCATCCCACGTCCGCAAAGCCCTGTTCCAGCGCGCGCACCACACCGAACGGCGCATGGTTTGCCAGACACTCGCCAATCATTTCCTTGTAGCGCGGCTCGAAAATGTGCAAGGGCAGGGGCCTGCCGGGCAGGAGCACGAGATCGAGCGGAAACAAGGGAAGAAGAGCCACGAAGTCTCCGATTTCAGCCGAGCAGAACCGAACCGGCTTTCGATTGTACGACACGGATCGCTGACACGGGCCAAGCTTACAGCTTGACTTGCAGCGTGGCGGAGGATAGAACGCGAGCATGGAACTCGAGGGGGAAGTAGTCGTGGTCACGGGCGCTTCGATGGGCATTGGCGAGGCGATTGCCAAAGTATTTGCGGAGGCAGGAGCGAGCGTGGTGCTGCTATCGCGCGACTCAGCTCGGGCCGAGGCGGCCCGCGTGCGCATCGGCTGTCTCGATCGCACTGCGGCTTTATCCCTCGACGTTCGCCACTCGGAAGATATCGACCGCGTGCTCGCGCTCACCCTGCATCATTTCAAGCGCGTCGATGTCTGGATCAATAACGCTGGTCATGGATTGCTGGACTCCGTCGCTCAGACGGACATGCAAGCTTGCCACGAAATGTTCGAGACGAATTTCTTCGGCGCAATGTCGGCCATGCAGGCCGTCATTCCGGTCATGCGGCAGCAGGGCGGCGGAACGATTATCAACATCTCGAGCGTCGCTGGGCACATCCCCATCCCATTTCACGCTTCCTATAGCGCCACCAAGTTCGCGCTGAATGCCATCGGCAAGGCCGCGGGAGTCGAACTGAAAAAGGACGGTATTCACGTGTTGACCGTTTGTCCTGGCTACGTGCGCACCGGGTTCAGCGAAAATGCGGTGCGGGGAAACGAACTGAAGCGGGTGCGTCCGGGTTCGGTGCGCGGCATCAGCGCCGAACGCGTGGCCCGCGCTACCCTGCGCGGATACTTGAAGCAAAAGCGGGAAGTCATCGTTCCGTGGACAATGCACCTGCCCGTGAAGATATATCAGTTGCTCCCGGCCTTAGTGGAGTGGGCGATGGGGAGGATGGCGAAATGAAATCCGACTTCAGATTTGAGAGTGCAGATTGCAGATTTCAAACAAAGAGACCAGGGATGGTGCGAGCAATCTGGTGCGAGCAATCTGGTGCGAGCAATCAGAAATCGGTCGACGAAAGATCGCCATCTGAAATCTCAAATCTGCAATCGCGATCTCAAATCTGTCCCAACTCGGTCAGCATGGCTTCCATTTCCGATTGCGCATGCAGGTTGCCGGTGCGCCTCGCCGAGGCGATGCCGTCGGTGAGCATCTTCTTTGCGTCGTTGACGCGCTCAGCCCGCACCAGCGTCTGCGCGGCCATGAAATATCCGGCGGTGTACTCGGGATGGTTCTCCAGCAGAATGGAGAATTCCGCCAGCGCCCGGTCAAAGTCGCCCTGCTTGGAGTACTCCATGGCGAGGCCGTAACGCGCGAACGCGTCCTTGGGATTTTCCGTCAGGATTTCGTTGAGCGCGGCGATGCGGTCCATAGTGTCGGGGGGGAGTTTCGGGAAAGAGTCGAGCCCCTGTTCACGAGATTACTACAACCCCGTGTGCCAAGGCGCGGCGGACTTCGAGTTGTGCTTTGGTAGCGCCGGCATCTTGCCGGCTGTCGCGTGGGCATCTCGCCCACGCTGCGGCGGCCGGGGACGCCCGCCGCGACAGCCGCCAGGACGGCGGTGCTACTATTCATCCAACGAGGGGTCGCAAGATCTTGTTCAACTGATTACAATTGCCAGTCCCAACAAATCTCTCAGTGCAAGAGGCGAGAATTGGCGTGTCCGTATTTTATGCCCGTGGCGCCATGCGAACACGGCTCCTGGCCGCATCCCGCCCGGCTTCCGCTGGGCGGCGGATGGTGCGGGCATTGCACCGCTCCCGGCCACGAAGGCAAGCTTCCGCCGCAGGACGTTCTCGAAGCCTTCTGCAACCTGGGGTATGCCAGCAGTTGCAGCTGGTCGCCGCCGGAGCGGGTTCGGGATGCAGTGCGATTTGCCGTCTCCGCGCCGCGCGACTCTGCCGTGTATCCCGATGCGAAGAACGTTGCTGCTCTGCCGGCTCGCGTTCTGGTTCTCCGCTACGTCTGCGAACGAGATCACCGGCCCGTCGCAGATGGCGATTTGGAATTTGACCTGGCGCAGTCGACCTGGCTGCGGCGCCACGACGACGCGCGCATCCAGAAGATGGCGGAATGTTTTCTGCAGTCATACCTGAAAAAGAAACTGTGAGCACCATGGTCCTGAGCCATAGCGGCCTCACCACGAAAGGAAAGCATTCATGAGCGACGAAATTCTCATACCTCGCCCGGTACGGGATTCGCAATCGGAGATGGCCGAAATCGTGCTGCCGAACGACGCCAATCCGCTGGCAGCCCTGCTCGGCGGACGCCTGATGCACTGGATCGATCTGGCCGGCGCCATGGCCGCGCATCGGCATTCCCGCAGCTACGTGGTCACCGCCTCCGTCGATCACATCGACTTTCTGGTGCCGGTGCGGGTGGGAGATCTCGTCATTCTGCGCTCGTCGGTCAACCGCGTATTCCAGACCTCGATGGAAGTCGGCGTGAAAGTCTTCGTCGAGAACTACATTGCCGACACCGCCCAGCACGTGGCCTCTGCCCACCTGACCTTTGTGGCCATCGATGGCGCTGGCAAGCGCCTCAAAATTGCACCTGTGATTCCCGAGACCGAAGAGCAACAGCGTCGCTACGATGATGCCGGAAGGCGTCGCGAGATCCGGCGGGCTGAATCGCAACGACGGCGCAAGTCGCACTGATTTCCACTGCCGGTTGCGTTTGCTTCACGTATTGTGGCCCACGGAAAGTTTTAGGCGAATGGCTGCAGAGGTTTTTCATGGATAGTGCTCTCTTAGTTCATCGTCTCCACTTCGCGTTTACGATTACCTTCCACTACTTGTTCCCACAACTGACCATGGGTCTTGCGCCGCTCATCGTGGTCCTCAAGACATTGGCCCTGCGCCGCAACGATGAAACTTACCATCAGGCTGCACGCTTCTGGGCGCGGATTTTCGGCATCAATTTCGTGCTGGGCGTAGTGACCGGCATCCCCATGGAATTTCAGTTCGGTACGAACTGGTCGCAGTTCTCGCGCTTTGCCGGAGGGGTCATCGGCCAGACCCTGGGCATGGAAGGCATGTTCGCCTTCTTCCTGGAGTCCGCGTTCCTGGGCCTGTTCCTGTACGGCGAGAAACGGCTCAGCCCGCGCGCCCACTGGTGGTCGGCGGTCGCGGTGTTCCTGGGATCGTGGCTCTCGGGATTTTTTATCGTCGCGACCGACGCCTGGATGCAGCATCCCGTGGGCTACGCCAAGGCCGCCGACGGGTCGGTGCAACTCGCCAGCTTTTGGGCGCTGGTTCTGAATCCGTGGGCGTGGTGGCAATACGCTCACAACATGTCCGGAGCCGTGATCACGGGAGCATTCGTGATGGCGTCGGTGGGCGCGTTTTATCTGCTGTGGGGCAAGTTTCAAGCGCATGGCCGCATCTTCGTGCGCGTGGGAGTTGTGGCTGGACTGATCTTCAGTGTGCTTCAGCTGTTTCCCACCGGCGATGGCCAGGGGCGCCTGATTGCTCAGAACCAGCCGGTCACGCTGGCTGCGATGGAAGCCCTGTTCGCCAGCCAGCCGGGAGCGCCGCTGGTGCTGATCGGCCAGCCCAATGTGGAGGAGAAGAAGATCGACAATCCGCTGGTGATTCCCGACGCTTTGAGTTTTCTGACCTACCGTGCGTGGACGGCGCAGGTGCAGGGCTTGAACGCTTTCCCCGAAGATCAGTGGCCGTCGAACATTGCGCTGCTTTATTTCAGTTATCACATCATGGTTGGGCTGGGAACGCTATTCATCGCCATCGCGGTGGTGGCGGCGTTCCTGTTGTGGCGCGGCAAACTGTTTTCCAGCCACTGGATGCTGTGGATTCTGTTGCTGACTCTGCCTTTCCCTTACATTGCGAACACGGCCGGTTGGATGACAGCAGAACTAGGACGGCAGCCCTGGCTGGTTTATTCGCTGATGCGTACCGCCGACGGCTATTCGAAGAATGTCTCAGCCGGGAATGGCTTGTTTACCTTGCTGGGTTTCATGGGCATGTACACCGTGCTGGGAATTCTGTTCCTGTTTCTGGTGCGTCGCGAAATTGAGCAAGGGCCCGAAGCCGAGACGGGATCGGCTCACTGATTGTTGGACGAGGATTGGTTGTGCGTTGATTTTGGGTGGCGCAGCGCTTTCAGCGCTGCGATAAGAGTTGTTCGCTGGAAGGGGCTTTAGCCCCTGAGGGACGAGGATTCCGATGGCAACACTTTGGTTCATGATTGTCGCAGTCATGGTGGCAGCGTACGTGGTGCTCGACGGTTTCGACCTGGGCGCCGGTGTGATCTATCTCGGCGCCGCCAAGACGCCGGACGAGCGCCGCAGCATCATGCGCGCCATCGGCCCGGTGTGGGACGGCAACGAAGTCTGGCTGCTCGCCGCCGGCGGCACGCTCTATTTCGCGTTTCCGTTACTCTATGCCTCGAGTTTCAGCGGCTTCTATCTGCCGCTCGTGATTGTGCTGTGGCTGCTGATGCTGCGGGGAATTGGCATAGAACTGCGGGCCCACATGCAGAACCCGGTCTGGGCGGGATTCTTTGACGTCATCTTCTGCGTCGCCAGCGTGCTGCTGACCATCTTTTTCGGCGCTGCCCTGGGGAATGTCGTCCGCGGCGTTCCTCTCGGCGCCGACGGCTATTTCTTCGAACCGCTGTGGACCAATTTTCGCGCGGGAGCGAATCCCGGCATCCTCGACTGGTACACGATTCTCACCGGCGTGATGGCGCTGGTCATCCTCACCGCGCACGGCTCGTTGTACGTTGCCGTGAAAACGGAAGGCGATTTGAACCGCCGCGCCCGGACAGTCGCGCAGTGGGCGTGGCCGCTGCAACTGCTGCTGACCGTCGTCGGATTGGTGGCGACTGTCGCCATCCGCCCCGGCGTGCTCGACAACTACAAGCACCACGCCATCGGATTCCTCATCCCGGTCCTGGTGTTCGGTGCGCTCGCCGCGATGATGCACGGCATACTGAAACATGCGGACAAAATGGCCTTCGTCGCATCAGCGCTGTACATCGTGGGCATGCTGGTAGGCGCGGCGTTCGCGCTTTATCCCGTCGTGCTGCCGTCGAGCAGCGATCCCGCGCTCAATCTGACCATCTACAACACCGCCGCCGGCCTGCACGGCCTGACCGTCGGCCTCACCTGGTGGATTTTTAGTTTGATCCTGGCCCTCGGCTACTTCACCCTGCTGTTCCGCATGTTCAAAGGCAAGGTGCGGCTGGAGGGGGAGGGGTACTGAAAACGGCGCCACGGATTGCGCGGATCATCGCAAATCAATCAAGTCTTCTTTGATGTATCCGCTAAGATCGGTGAGATTCGTGGCGATGTCTTCAGGGCAAGCTGGCATGAAGGCCGAGATTTTCGGCGACCTCGCGAAGCCGCTTGTCTCGTGTCCACAGAAGCGTGGGCGAGTCGATCAATACCGAAGCAAGCAAGTGTGCGTTGGTCAGACCGATGCCAATTTTGTACAAGCGCCGAGCCTCGATCAGCAGGCGCAGTTCGTTCAGTCGTGCCACCCGCGACTGCGGTAGGAGGTCGAGCAGGGCGAGGGTCTTTGTGCGCTCCTTGAGCGATCCCAAAGCAAGTTCGGCAACGATGAATGGATGGATGACAATCTGCCCCAGATCAAGCAGCCTGCGCAGTTCTTTGTTGCCTGAGCGCAGATGGTCAATCCAAACCGAGGTATCTGCAAGAATCAATGTTGGCCCGACCTGCGGCGTGGAATGTTCTTCAAACGCGGCATCGTGCCGCCCAAGGACGCCAATCTGCGGGCACTCTCGCGTTCTATGAGGGCTTTGAGGGCTTCCCGCAGAAGAGCCGTTTTCTCCGCCACTCCGGTAAACTCCTGGGCGGTGCGGACAAGATCGTCATCCAACGCAACGGTGGTTCTCATAGAATCTCCATGCACGAAGTATAGCATCAAATGATGTCGTAAGTGGTGCCAACTCTCGACCCGCAGCCCCAGTAACGACATGACCGAATCTCTCACCCCCTCCGCCTGTATAATCGAAAAGGGTTCTACCTCTTCGCAATCCTATCGGGAGTGTGATTCTTTGAACGCACATATGCCGCATCAGCATGGACAAGGGCCAACGCCGCAGGGGCCGCAGCCGCTGCCGGGGGTGGACGCCATCATCGCCGTGGGGTCGGGCAAGGGCGGCGTGGGCAAGACCACGCTGTCGGTGAACCTGGCCGTTGCTTTGGTCAAGATGGGTCACAAAGTCGGCCTGCTCGATGCGGACGTCTACGGGCCCAACGTCCCGCTCATGCTGGGGGTCAACACCCAGCCGCGGATGGTGGGCGAGAACCGCATTGAGCCGATTCAGGCGTTTGGGCTGAAAGTGATTTCTGTGGGATTTCTTAATCCCGGCGACAAGCCCATCATCTGGCGCGGGCCTATGCTGCATCAGATCGTGCGCCAGTTTCTGGGCCTGGTGGAGTGGGGACAACTCGACTATCTCATCGTCGATCTGCCGCCGGGGACGGGCGACATTGCGCTATCGCTGGTGCAGACCGTGCCGCTGACGGGCGCGGTGGTGGTGTCGACTCCGTCGGACGTTTCGCTGCAAGACGCGCGCAAGGCCATCGAAATGTTTCGCCAGATGAAAGTGGACGTCGTCGGCGTGGTGGAGAACATGAGCTATTTCACTTGCCCGCACTGCCAGCATGAAGTGGATATTTTCTCGCGCGGCGGGGCCGAAAAGATGGCAGCGCAGTTTGGCGTGCCGTTTCTGGGGAACATCGCACTGGATCCGGAAGTGCGCAAGTCCGGGGACGGTGGTACGCCGGTCGTGCTGGAAGGCGAGAACTCTCCCCACGCCAAGTCGATTTACGAGTTCGCGAAGAATGTCGTGACGCGGGTGACTGAGATCCGGGCGAATGCCCCGGCCAGTGTGATCCAGATTCAGTAACTCTCGACCTCATCCCTAAACGTTTTGTCATCCTGAAGCGGGCGTCTCTTGCCCGCTGAAGGACCTATGCAACCGGCTGGAAGTGCACAGGTCCTTCGCGGCACGCCGCTCAGGATGACAACGCGTTTAGCGTTGAAATCGTCCTAGCTGAAAAATCGCATCTGGCTCGCGGTCTTTCAGTATCAAATCCGCCATCATCTCCCCGACCGCCGGGCCGTGTTTGAAACCGTGACCCGAGCCGCCGCCCACGATCCACACGTTCTCTCGCGCCGGATGCCGGTCGAGGATGAAGTGGCTGTCGGGCGTCTGCTCGTACTGGCAGACGCGCGTCTCGACCAGGGGCGCATTTTTCAGGGCAGGGAAGCGAAAGCCAACATATTCGCGAATGTCTTTTAGTGTGTTCGGATCGACCACGCGCTCGCCGTCAGTGGGATCGAACGCTGGCCCGCGCGTGTCGTCGGCGATCTTGAACCCGCGCCGGGCGTCGCCTGAGAGGGCGCCGGGAATGCCGTAGCGAAAGCGTCCGCGGTGATCGGCCCAGACGGGGAGATGCGCGTCGCTGAAGCGATCATCCCCGGCAGGCGCGCCAAAGAAAAAAATATCCTGCTTGGTCGGTTGGATCAGATCGCCGATCGTCGCAGGGAACAGCTTGCCGAGCCACGGCCCGCAGGCGAAAACGTAGATGTCCGCTTCGAGAGGCTGCGGAAAAACGCCGTTTCCCGAAGGAGCAACGACCACAGGGGCTGAAGCCCGCTCGGATTTCACGCGGTTTACGCGGCCCTGAAGGGCCGCTCTTCCACGGAGAAGAGGCGCTCTTCCACGGAGAAGGGGCGCTCTTCCACAGAGAAGCTCGCTTTCCAAGCCGTCGGCCAGCGCCGCTGCCTGCCGGTACTTGCCTCCCGCGGCTACGAAAGCGGCGACCACCGCTTGGCAACTGGCGCGGGCGTCGAGGTATCCACACTCGGGCTCGAAGATTCCCCACTCGATCCCTTCAAAGTTGATCTGCGGCCAGCGCTTCTTCATCTGGGGCGTCGAAAGCTCCTGAAACTTGATCTTCGCCACGCGCAACGCCTCGACCGATCCGCGTTCGAACCCATCGTCAATATTGCGCCCCGATGCCATCCAAAGCACGCCGCTGCGATGCAGAAATTGCCGTTCCCATCGCCGCTCATACTTCGCCCAGAGTTTGAGGGCCCGGGCGGCCATCTCCGTATAAGGCTGATCGGGCCCGTAGGTGCCGCGCATGACCCGCGTCTCTCCGCCCGACGATGCCCGCGAATTGCCAGGTCCCCAGGCGTCGAGCAGCGTAACCCGCGCCCCATGCTCCAGAAGACGCAGGGCGGTCCAGCCGCCGAAGGCTCCGGCGCCGATGACTGCGATGTGTGGTATGGATTTCATTGACTCAGGTTTCGATGAATCCAACGAGCCAATTGAGAATACGCAAAGCGCCCTCGAAAGAAAAGATTGGTGCTTGACATCAGCCTGCCTCCGCCGTAGGAAGATCATAGTCTGGCCAACATTGCGGGCCCTGGCTGCGGAGGCGATGATGACACCACCAACGATAGTCTCGAACCGACGGGAATTCCTGCGAGTTTCGGCAGCGCTGATGGCCACTGGAGCAATGGCAACCGCCGAACCGTTTGCTCGCGCAGACTCGCTAGTGGGTCCGAGCGATGCATTCGCCGCGCATCAGGAGCAACGCCGCAAAGAGCTCTGGGGATTGCTGGGCGATCTTCCCTGGCAGCATCGCCCCGGTCCGGCGAAGTTAGTAAGAACCGAAAAGCATGACGGATACACCTTGGAGCGCCTGGTGCTCGACCTGAACGGCGAGGAGCCGGTTCCCTCGCTGCTGCTGATTCCGGACAAGCGCCAGACTCCGGCTCCGGGCTTGCTCTACATTCACTGGCACGCGGGAATGTATGAGCTGGGCAAAGAGCAACTGCTGAAGGGAGTGGAGGCGCAGCCTGCCTACGCTCCCGTATGCGCCGAGAAGGGTCTGGTCACGCTGGCAATCGATAGCTGGTGCTTTGGCGAGCGCCAGCGCGAAGCTAACGGTCAAACGGGCGAGCAGGATGCCTTCAAGCTGATGCTCTGGATGGGCCAGGTGCTGTTCGGCAGGATGATGTTTGATGAGTTCCGAGCATTAGACTATCTGGCCAGCCGCGTCGAGGTGGACCCGCGACGCCTGGGCGCATTCGGCATGTCCATGGGCTCAACCAAGGCATGGTGGCTGGCGGCGCTCGATCCCAGGGTCGCGGTTTGCATGGATGTCTGCTGCCTCACCGATTTCGACGAACTCATCAAAACCCACGCTCTCAAGGAACACGGCATCTTCTATTACGTACCCTCCCTGCTTAAGCATTTTCAAACCGCGGAGATTAATGAGCTGATCGTGCCCCGGCCTCATCTGAGCGTGAACGGGCGCCGGGATCCTTTGACCCCGCCCGCGGGCGTGGAGAAGATTCGTGATTACCTCATTCCGCTTTACCGGGAGTACGGGAGAGAGCGGGATTGCCGCATTGAACTGTACGACTGTGCGCACGTGGAGCTGCCAGAGATGCGCAAGCTGGTATTGGACTGGATGGATCATTATCTTGTGGCGAAGGGCTCAGTGTCGTGAGCTTGACCGCTCCGTCGCATTCCTGGAATTCGGACGGCATTGCATCTTTGGTCCAAAACCCAACCTGCTGCATCTAAAATAGTTAGGTAGAATGGATGGGAAGCGGTTTCTTCCCGCGGTTGATGCCGCTCGGACTGAGAAAACTGACGTAATTGCGCATGCCTGCTGACCCTAATATCGGGAATCGCGAACGCGAAATTCTGACTGCTCTGGTGGAGACGTTCATCTCTACGGGCGAGCCGGTGGGTTCGCGTACGCTGGCGCGGTCCAACCGCGAGGGGCTGAGCCCGGCGTCCATCCGCAACGTGATGGCGGACCTGTCCGACGCAGGCTTCCTCGAGCAGCCGCATGCCTCTGCTGGGCGCATCCCAACGACCGAGGCGTATCGCTATTACGTCGAACAGATATCTGGCACAGCCCGGCTGGCGCCGCAGGAAGAGAGCATGATCTCCGATTCGCTCGCGGGCATCACCGACGTGCAGGAGTTCATGGAGCGCACCTCGCACGTGCTCTCGCTGATTTCGCGCAACGTCGGAGTAACCGTTGCGACCAGCGGGCCGAAGAACGCGCTGGAGCACGTGTATTTCTCGCGGCTCGGCGACCAGAAAGTATTGGCCGTATTGGTGACCCGTTCCGGGCTGGTGCGCGACCGAGTGCTGCGGCTTGATCTAGCGCAGTCGGAACTGGACCTGGCCGCTCGCTACATCAACGAAAACTTTCGCGGTTGGACTATGGAATCGATGCGGGCGGAACTTTCTCGCCGCCTGGAGCAGGAACGCGGGGAATACGACCGCCTGATGAATTCGATTGAGCAACTCTATAAACAAGGGGCATTGGCGGCTGAGCAAGGCTCGCAATTCGTCTTCGTTGAAGGCGCGGCCAACCTGGTCACCGGCGAACAGGACCGGGAGCGGTTGCAGGAGATGCTGAAGACGCTCGAGGAAAAAGAAAAAGTCGTGCAGTTGCTCAGTGCTTATCTCGATGTGAAGCAGGAGGCCGTCCGCGTCGTCATTGGACTCGACCAGGCCCTGCCGTCGATGCAGAACTTCGTTTTGATCGGAGCTCCGGCACACGCCGGCAACGAAGTCATGGGTTCACTGGCGGTGATTGGGCCTACGCGCATGGATTATCAGCACACCATCACCGCGGTCGCATATATTGCGCGGTTGTTTGACAAGATTCTGAATGAATCGGAGTAATGAATACCTTGTTGTGAAGATAAGGTTATGAAGAAAGCAAACGGAAAATCGGAAACGGAAATGGCAGGACTGGATCTGGAGCACGAGCTTCCTCCCGCGGACGGCGACGATCGCCCCCCGGAATCGTCTGCCGGCGCGGTTGACGCCGAAATCGCAGGCCCTGGGGCAGAATTACAGAAGCTGAAAGCCGAGCGCGATTCCTTGCTCGACCGCCTGGCACGCGCGCAGGCCGAATTCGAAAATGCCCGCCGCCGCGCCAGCAAAGAGCAGCAGGAGTTCCGCGAGTACGCGGCCGCCGACGCGATCAAGCCGCTGCTGCCGGTCCTCGACAGCTTCGAGCGCGCCCTGCAGGTCAAGTCGGAGCCGGGCGACTTCCGCAGCGGCGTGGAACTTATCTACAAGCAGTTGCAGGATGCGCTGGCGAAAATCGGCGTGCGTGCCATTCCCGCCAAGGGCGAGCCGTTCGATCCTCATGTGCATGAGGCCATCGAAATGGTGGAAACCACCGACGCGGCTGACCACGAGGTGCTCGAGGAGTTGCAGCGGGGCTACAAGTTCAAAGACCGCCTGCTGCGCCCGGCGATGGTCAAGGTCGCAAAGAATCCCTGAAATTAGATACTCTAGTTTTGTTTTTGGGTGGCGCAACGCTTCCAGCGCTGCGATTGCTCGGCGCTTAGTAGGAGCGGGCTTTAGCCACTGAAGTGTTTGGATTGTCCATTGAAGGAAGGCTTTTCTGACCACGAACGCAAAACGAGATTACTACGAAGTGCTCGGCGTGAGCCGCACCGTCACCGAGATCGAGCTCAAGAGCGCCTATCGCAAGCTCGCGCTGCAGTTCCATCCCGACCGCAATCCTAACAATCCCGATGCGGAAGAAAAATTTAAGGAGGTCAGCGAAGCCTATGCTGTGCTCGCCGACACCGACAAGCGCGCCGCTTATGACCGCTACGGCCACGCCGGACTGGGCGGCGGTGCGGGGCCGGGTTCGGGTTTCGATCCCACGGTCTTTCAGGACTTCAGCGACATCTTCGGCGAGTTCTTCGGTTTTGGCGACATGTTCGGTGGCGGCGGAGGTGGACGCCGCGGCCGGGTGCAGCGTGGCGCTGACCTGCGCGAAGATCTAACCCTCGAGTTCGAAGAGGCATTCTTTGGCACCGAGTCGCATGTCACGGTTCGCCGTCACGAAGCTTGCGAAGACTGCCGTGGTTCCGGTTCGGCGCCTGGCAAGGGAGCAACGACTTGCCGCTCGTGCGGCGGTCGCGGCCAGGTCCGCTACCAGCAGGGATTCTTCAGCATTGCGCGCACCTGTCCTGCGTGCCAGGGGACGGGCAGCGTGATTACCGATCCCTGCCCGAAGTGCAAAGGCGAAGGCCGCGTTCTGCGGCAGCGCACCGTCGATGCTAAAGTTCCCGCAGGCGTAGAAGATGGAACGCGCATTCGCTTTTCCGGTGGAGGCGAGGTCGGCGCATTCGGCGGCCCCGCCGGAGATTTGTACGTGGTGCTGCACGTGAAAGAGCATGCCTTCTTCGCTCGGGAAGGCAACGATTTGCACTGCGTCGTACCGATTTCGGTGGCCCAGGCCGCGATGGGCGCGGAGATTCAAGTGCCCACGATGGAAGGCGAGCACACCCTGAAGATTCCCGACGGCACTCAGCCCGGCGCGGTGTTTCGCATCCGCCACAAAGGCGTGCCGGTATTGAACGGGCACGGTAAGGGCGATTTGTACGTTGAAGTTCGCGTGCAAGTTCCGACCAAGATCAACAAGCGCCAGAAAGAGTTGTTGCAGGAACTCGACGCGCTGTCGAAAGTCGACAACCAGCCCTTACTGCGCTCGCTGCTCGGCAAGATGAAAGACATGTTCGGATAGCGTGAAGACGCTTCTCACGCTGTTGGAAGAGCGCGACTCCAATCGGCTACGGGGGAGCGCCGATCGAAGAAGCCAGATTTTTGGATGGGGCAGCGCTTTGCTTTTGGGTGGCGCAGCGCTTTTAGCGCTGCGTTAATCAGCGTGTTAATAACCGTGGGCTTTAGCCCCTGAGGGACTGACACCTGAGGTGCCTCAGAAGCTAAAGCTTCCACTGCGAGAACGGTTCTGTCGGAGCGCTGGAAGCGCTGCGGCACCCAAAGGCGGGTTCATCCAAAATCTGTTCAGCGCGGTGAGCCGCAGCCGCAACCACCTCATGACCCGACGCCGATGGATCGCCGAAGAATTCTCAAGCAACCAGGCTGCCCTCACCGGCGCGCATGCCGATCATCTCGTTCGCGTTCTGCGCGCTCGCGTAGGACAAGAATTCGACATTTCGACCGGCGGAACGGTGAGGCGCGGACGAATAGCGAACGTCCACGACGGACGAGTCGAGTTCGAGCTAGGCGAAGAAGTTTCTGCCGTCACGGTACCCAACGTCGCTCTCCTGCTCGCTGTTTTTAAGTTCGACCGCATGGAGTGGGCGATTGAGAAATGTACTGAGCTGGGAGTCTCGCAAATCGTGCCGGTAATCGCTCGCCGCACTGACGCGCACCTGGCTGCGGCCGCGGTAAAACGGTCCGACCGTTGGCGCAGGCTCGCGTTGCAGGCTGCCGAGCAGTCCCGCCGTGCTGCCCCGCCCGAGATTGCTGCGCCTGTCAAGCTGCAGGACGCGGTAAACCTGGCCGCCGGCGCGCAGCGCATCGTCCTGGCGGAGTCGGAGCAGCAGGCCCTGCTACGCGATGTGCTGGCTTTCCACGCGGGAGGAGAGATCGTGCTGGCGATCGGTCCAGAAGGAGGCTGGGCGGACGACGAATTGCAGTTGCTCCAGAAAGCCGGATGGATCTCCGCTTCGCTGGGCACCACAATTTTGCGGGCCGAAACCGCCGCCATCGCTGCCGCAGCGATCGTATTCTCTGAACTAGGGTGATGCGGCAGCCAGCAACTGTTGGAGACTACCGTCTTGGCAGGTCGCCAGTTGCTCAGCGCTTAGTCCTCTCACGCGACCGCAGTGATATGCTGACTTCAATGCCGTCTTTGAAGAGCAGTTCCCGTTCCGCTCCGTTTGTTCCCGACGATCGTCAGCGCGAAGCCATCGAGCACGTTCACGGACCGATGCTGGTGGTCGCGGGCGCTGGTACGGGGAAGACTTCTGTTCTCACCCATCGTATCGAGCGCCTGGTCTGCGACGAGCATGCTCAACCCGACGAGATTCTCGCCCTTACCTACACCGTGAATGCGGCTCGAGAAATGCGCGAGCGGGTGGGCAAGTTACTGGGCGGCAAAACCGTGAATGCAGCGACCTTTCACGACTACTGCCTCGACATGCTCAAGCGCGTTCACCGGGATTTCGGAGTCCTCGACGAAAAAGATCTCTGGATCTACCTGCGCCGCCGCATGCGCGAACTTCGTTTGGAGCACTTTATTCGCGCCGCGAATGTCGGGCAGTTTCTGAACGACCTGCTGGAGTTCGTCAGCCGCTGCCACGACGAACTGATCACGCCGGAAAAATACGCGCAGTACGTCGAGCGCCTGGAGCGGGGCGAAGTCCCCATGCCGCGCGTCGCCAAGTCGAAGAATGCTCTCGACCGTGCCGAGGTCCTGGGTCGCTGCCATGAGATTGCGCGCGTGTTCGAAACCATGGAGCGCTGGCTGCTCGAAGAGAATCTCGGCACCTTCGGCCATATGATCACGCGCGCCCACGCATTGTTGCAGAGCGACGAGAGCGTTCTGGCCGAAGCTCGCGCCCGCGCTCGTTTCATTCTCGCCGACGAATTCCAGGACGCGAACCTGGCGCAGATTCGCATTCTCACCCGGCTCGCCGGCTCTGCCGGCAACCTTTTCGCCGTCGGTGATCCCGACCAGTCGATCTACCGTTTTCGCGGTGCATCGAGCGCAGCCTTCGCTTTGTTCCACCGCCATTTTCCCGGCGCCAAACAGGTGGCGCTGGAAAAGAATCGCCGTTCCACTACGCCGATCTTGCGTAGCGCGTTTGCGTTGATCGACCAGAATCCGCCGGTCTTTGCCCAGAATGCTGCCAGGAATGCCGGTGGCGCTCTGACGTACCACCGCCAGGCGCTGCAGTCTGCCCGCGAAGAGGAAGCCGCGAAAGCTGGGACGCAGCTTCCGAGTCCGTTGGTTTCGGCAGTCGTGCTCACCAACCGGGACGCGGAGGGCCCCGACGTGGTCGCCTTCATCCGCGATGTGCAGAAAAAATTAAAGTGCAAGTGGTCCGACTTTGGCATCCTCTACCGCTCGCACCTGCATCGCGACGATGTCGTGCATGAACTTGCCAAGGCCGGAATCCCGTTCGTCATCGAGAGTATGGACATTTCCGATACTCCCGAAGTGCGCGACCTGTTCGCCTGCCTGAGCGCGATCGTTTCCCCCAGCGACGACGTCAGCCTGTTTCGCGTGGCGGCATTGCCGGCGTTTCATGTGAATCCGCAGCAGCTTCGCCAGGTGATGAGGGCCATTGCCCGGGATAATCGGGAGGGCCAGGTCGTCCCGCTTCAATCTGCGCTGGACCGGGTCGAGGGCGGTGCCGAGGTTCTGGCTGCCGTGCGGCGCGCCCGAGAAGAGATCCGCCGCAAGGAAGCGAAGGCTCGCGCGGCTCTCGACATCATCGTGAAACAGTTCGGGCTCGATGCCGGATCGCCGATTCTTCAGGCAGCTCTGCATTTCGCAACGGAGTGGGAAAAGAAAAAAATCAACAAGACGACGGAACTGGAAGAACTGGTCGACTATCTCGCATACTTCCGCGAGGCCGGCGGCGTGATTCCCATGGAATCGAATGAAAGCGAAAACGCCGTGCGCCTCATGACTGTCCATGGAGCCAAGGGACTCGAATTTCCCCACGTTTTCATTCTTCGCGCCAATTCGAATTCCTTCCCCTGTTCGTACAAGGAGACGCTGGTCGCTTTCCCCAGGGAACTGCGCGATGCGGATTCCATCACCGAGGCCGACGACAAGACGCTCCACGGTCAGGAGGAGCGCCGTTTGTTCTACGTGGCCATGACCCGCGCTCGCGATTCGCTGCACATTTATTCGAGGCAGGGAAAAGGCAAGGCCAACAAGAATCCCGACGGCTACATGCGGGAGTTGATCGAGAACAAGAACCTTGCGCGCTGGCTGATCGCGACACCGGCACGCGGATCGCAAACCAGCCTCGACATTTTCGCCGAAGCCTCCGTGGCCTATCCCGCCGAATCGCAAACCAACGTTTGGTTCGAACTTCCGGTGCTGGAAGGTTTGGAATCGCGGCTGAGCGCGTCGGCCGTCGACACCTACGAGCGTTGCGGATTGCAGTTCAAGCTCGAACGCGATTGGCGCCTGTCGGCCAAGCCTGCCGCTGCCATGCTGTTCGGTGGGGCCATTCATCGCGTGCTCAAAACTTATTTCGATTCCGTGACCCTCGGCCGGCCCAAGACCGAAGACGAACTCATCAACCTGTTCCGCGTCGATCTGGCAGAAGCCAGGATTCTGGAACCCTGCCAGCACGAGCTCTACGAGAAACAGGGCATCGCGCAACTGCAGGACTTCCTCGCAACGGTCAGCGTCGCGACTCCGCAGGTTCTGCACACCGAACAATCCTTCGAGATCCATGTGGGCCAGACCGTGGTGGCGGGTCGCATCGATCGCATCGATCAGCGCCCCGACGGCAGTGTCGCCGTTGTCGACTACAAGACCGGCAAGGCTCGCGATCAGGAGAACGCCGACGAGAGCCTGCAGCTGTCCTTGTACGCCATCGCGGCCCGGGAAAAATGGGGATATACCGTCGGCGCACTCATCTTTTACAACTTGGAAGAGAACGTTCCTGTCCTCACGACTCGCAGCGAGGGCCAACTGTTGGCGGCCCGCGAACGGGTGGAGGCTGCTGCTCAGGGCATTGCCGCGGGCGTTTTCAAAGCGAAGACGGGGATGCACTGCAATTTCTGTGCGTTTCGGAGTTTGTGTCCGGAGAAGGAGAAGCGGATTCCTCGTCGCGTGGAGAGCCGCGCCGAACGGCCCAACTAGCCAGTTTGTGCCGGACGATTCCTGGCCCAAAAAACTTAGGGGACGCTTTTGAGCGTCCCCTATTGCCTTGGTACTGAACCTTACTTAGTGTTTCTTTTTCTTCTTTGCCTTTTTCTTGGTTGCCATTGTTCCTATTCTCCCTTCCATTTTTCATGGAAAATGTTGCAGCGGTCTTCATACTGCAACTAGTTGATGTATAGAGTTAATGAAAAATGAAGTCAAGAAAAAAATGATGATCGAACCGTGCAAGGTCGCGATACCAAAGTCACACCGAGCGAGATTTCGAAGCGGAAGTCAACTAAATTCTTTCAGACGGCAATGATCGCGCAAGAAATCTTGCGGCGAACACGTTGCGCTCGCGAGCTGAACTCGCGAGCGGAGGAGGAGATCACGGTGCTTCACTCGAAGAACTGAGCTACGTGCATTCACTTCTGCGAGCGAGGCATTTCCGCACGCCTGCATCTATAATAAGAAACGCGAAATCTTCGCGGGAGCTTGATTCATGGCCTCTTTTGACGATGTTGTCATCATCTCGGGCTGTCGCACGGCCGTCGGAAAGTTTCAAGGCAGCCTCTCTGACTTCAGCGCGACGCAACTCGGCGCCATTGCCGTCCGCGAGGCGGTCAAGCGCGCCGGTGTCGAAGTTGCAGAGATTGACGAGTGCATCATAGGCAACGTCGTCTCCGCCGGACTCGGCCAGAATCCCGCGCGACAGGCCGCCATCTTCGGTGGACTCTCTCCTGCGACAGGTGCCATGACAATCAACAAGGTTTGCGGCTCAGGTTTGAAATCCGTTGCGCTTGCGGCGCAAGCGGTCGAGACCGGGAACAGTTCTGTCGTCGTCGCCGGCGGCATGGAATCGATGACCAACGCTCCCTATCTTCTGCCACAAGCGCGCAAGGGATATCGTCTCGGCAACGCGCAGATTGTCGATTCCATGGTTCACGACGGACTGTGGGATATTTACAACGACTACCACATGGGCATCACCGGCGAGAATGTCGCCGAGAAATACGGCATCACGCGGGAAGAGCAGGACGAGTTCGCGTTGAACTCGCACCGCAAGGCACTGGCGGCGACCAAGGAGTGCCGCTTCAAGTCGCAAATCGTTCCGGTCGAAATTCCGGCGAAGAAGAAGGGCGCGCCGCCCACGATTTTCGACAAAGACGAAAGCCCCCGCGAAGACACGACCATCGAAGTCTTGCGTGCCCTGAAGCCCGCCTTCAAGAAAGACGGCACCGTCACCGCCGGCAACGCGCCTGGCGTGAACGACGGAGCCGCGGCTCTGGTCGTGACCAGTGCCAAGCGCGCGGCGGAGCTTGGCGCGAAGCCCATGGTCCGCATCGTGGCTCAGGCGACCAGCGGCGTCGAACCCAAATGGGTCATGATGGCTCCCGTCGGGGCCGTTCGCACCATCTGGGAAAAGACGGGATGGAAGAATGAAGACGTTGACCTCTACGAACTCAACGAAGCTTTCTCCGTGCAGGCGCTGGGAGTGATGCGCGAGTTGGGCCTGAATCCCGACAAGGTCAACGTGAACGGCGGGGCGGTGGCCATCGGCCATCCCATCGGCGCCAGCGGGGCGCGCGTGCTGGTTACGCTGATTTATGAAATGATCCGCCGCGATGTGAAGCGCGGCATTGCCGCGCTATGTCTCGGCGGAGGCAATGCTGTAGCGATGGCCGTCGAACGGTAGACTGGATTCGCGCTGCCCTTGTCATCCTGAGCGAAGCGAAGGACCTATGGAATTGTCTGCAGCGCGGATGCCGCCGGCAAACTGCATAGGTCCTTCGCTTCGCTCCGGATGACAAGACATTGAAGAAACGTTGATCGGCGCAGCTGGCTACCCCACCGCCGAAATCGGCAGCGTCACCGTGAACACCGATCCGCCCTCGGGAGAGTTGGCCGCTTCCACGCTGCCGTTGTGCTCTTTCATCACCGACTTGCAGATGCTCAGGCCCAATCCCGTGCCGCGTCCCGGGCGCTTCGTCGTGTAAAACGGATCGAAAATGCTCGACAGGCTTTCCTTCGGAATTCCAGGGCCGTCGTCGTGAAAGCTCACCCACACCGAGTTGTCGCCTTTGCCCAATCGAATCCTCAACGTGCCTTTATCCCGCGCCTCGCGGATCGCCTGCTCGGCGTTGACGATCAGGTTCAGAAACACCTGCATCAACTGGTGCGGATCGCCCAAGGCATACGGCACTCCCGCCTCTTTCAAAAAGTCGACTGTAATGTTGTTTTTGCGCAGCGAATACGCGTGCAGGTTGAGGGTGCGCTCCACCACTTCCACCAGGTTAATGCGGCTCTTGCCCGGCGCGGGAGGACGCGAGAAATACGTGAGGTTCTGCACGATCTCCGCTGCCCGTCGCGCTTGCTGCTGCAGCATGGCCAGCTGCTTGCGGGATACTTCGTTGGTCTCGGTGTCTTGCAGCAGTTCGCTCACGCCCATGATGCTGGTCAAAGGATTGTTGAGTTCGTGGGCGACGCCTCCGATCATGGCGCCCATGGCCGCCAGGCGCTCGCTCTGCACGACCTGCTGTTCGAGTTTCCGTTCGACCGTAATATCGCGCACCGAAATAATGACTCCGGTGGTTTTTCCCTCGGCATCGACCAGCCGGCTGCCGGCGGCGCGCATGGTCCGCCAGTTTCCGTCACGATGCCGCGCCCCGTACTCCGCCGACGCGAAAGCCTCTTTGCCGGAAACGACTTCATGGTAGAGAGCGGCGAGTTCCGGCGAGTGATCGGCCAGCTCAGAAATCTTCTTCCCTAACATTTCTTGCGGCTGATAGCCCAGAAGATCGCGCGCTCGGGCACTGACGAAGGTGTAGCGTTCTTCCAAATCGACGACCAGAATGAGGTCCGGGAAACTTTCCAGCAGACGCCGGCGGAACTCCTCCTGCTGCGCCAGTTCCTGCTCCATCTTCCGCTTTTCTGTGATGTCGACCAGCGTTCCCTGGTAGCGGATAATGTTGCCGGAGGTATCCCACACCGCGCGCGAGGAGTCCAGAAACACCGCGGCGGTTCCGTCCTTGCGCCGCAGCTTGACTTCGCGGGTGCGAACCCCTCCGCGGTCGTCAACCGCCCGCCCCAGCACCGGCTGGCCGGAATCGAAGTTCAATGCCGCCGGCTCTGCCGCCAGAAGATCCCGTTTCTCCACATATCCCAGCATGTTCACCAGCGCCGGATTGGCGTCCAACAAATGTCCCTCGGGCGTGCTGAAGTAGACGCCCTCCTGCAAGGTCTCGAACAATTCGGTGAAGCGCAGTTCTTTTTCGCGCTGCTCGGTCACGTCGCGCCCCAGCAAACTGGCGCCAACCACCTCGTCGCCTTTGATAATGCCGTTCAGCACGCATTCAAAATAAAACGGCCGCGAGCTGTTCTTCAGGCGGAGCCGCACCGTCCCGGACCATCGCCTCTTTTCCAGAAAGCGCCCCAGGCCGCGTTCCACATCCGCTTGCGTCGGCTCCTCGACCAAATCGTAGATCTTGCGACCTACCAGTTCGGAGTAAGTCGCGCCGGTCAACTCGGTGATGCGGCGGTTGACCGTGCGCAGCGTGCCGTCGAGCGAAACCGCGCACGCGGGGTCATCAAAGGAATCGATCAACTCTTTGAAGTTGCGCTGCGAGCGCAGAATAACCTGGCTCAGCTGATCCAGTTGCTCTTCCGACGGCGCAGATCCCACATGCTGCAACCCGCGCAGCAGGCCCTTGAGTTCGCTGACTTCGCGCCGCCGCCCGTAGGCGTAGACCGCGAACAGGATCGAAAGAGCCAGCACCCCAACCGGAATCGCACGAAGCGAATAGGGGATGTTCTCCAGCCGCTCCCAGAGCAGCGCTGCCAGCGCGACCGACAGGAAGACCAGAAACAGCAGAACCCATCGCCATAGTTGCGATTCTTCTTGTTCCAGATTCCCGGGAGGGCGCGGCGCGGGCGGAGGGTTCAAGGGGTCTGTCGTCATGGGAGAAACTGCCGATCGATGAAGCCGTTTCTATTCTATACGCGCTGGCGAATCAGGTGCAGGACGGCCCTTGATGACCAAGGTTCAACTACCCCGAGAAAATCTGCTCAGATGACTAGAGCGCTCTTGCGGTCGGAGGTGCGAGAACTGGTGAAAGACAGCCTGTTTTCCACAGACCCCTGGTGACATCCATCACAGCCAGACCGGCACCTCCGTGCGTAAGGTTGGTAGTTAGCACAATCAGGACTTCGTGTGCCCAAGGTCTGGGTGCCCCATTTGTCGCGTCTCTTGCGAGAAGTCGAATTTGCCGCCGCTCTCTTCATGCTCTATAAGACTCTCAGCGCCGCCGTTTACGGCATTGATGCCAACATTATTCAGGTCGAAGTTGATTGCTCGGGCATCAAGTGCGATCAGGACCACTTCCACACGGTCGGCCTGCCCGACGCCGCCGTGCGCGAGAGCCGCGACCGCGTCCGCGCCGCGCTGAAGAACTGCGGCTATGACATCCCGCCCACGCATATCACCATCAATCTGGCCCCGGCCGACATCAAGAAAGAAGGCTCCGGATTCGACCTGCCCATGGCCCTTGGCATTGTCGGGGCCTATGGCGGCCTCACCAAGAAGGAAATGACGGACTGTCTGTTCGTCGGCGAACTCTCGCTCGACGGGGGAGTTCGCGGCGTGCGTGGTGCCCTCCCCATAGCCATCGAAGCCCGCAGCAAGAAAATCGCCCGCATGGTCGTTCCTGAAGCCAATGCCAAAGAGGCGGCCATGGTCTCGGGCCTGGATGTTTATCCTGTGCGCTCGCTGCTCGACGTGATCCACTTCGTGAACTCCGGCAATGGCATCGTCCCCATGAAGGCCGACGGCGACTCGCTGCTGCGCGAGGCGCAGGAGTTCTTCGTCGATTTCAAAGATGTTCGCGGCCAGCAGACCGCCAAGCGCGCCATCGAGATTGCCTGCGCCGGAGGCCACAACATCCTCATGATCGGCCCGCCCGGCTCCGGTAAGACCATGCTGGCCAAGCGCATGCCCACCATCCTGCCGCCGTTTACGTTTGAGGAGGCGCTGGAAACGACCAAGATTCACAGCGTAGCCGGAGTACTCGACCAAGGTGCGGGGCTGGTCGGAACGCGTCCCTATCGTTCGCCGCATCACACGATTTCCGATGCAGGGCTGATCGGTGGCGGCGCCATCCCACGACCCGGCGAAGTCTCCCTCGCCCACAATGGCCTGCTATTTCTCGACGAACTGCCCGAATTCCCCCGCAACGTGCTCGAAGTCCTGCGCCAGCCGCTCGAGGACGGTACGGTTTCGATCGCCCGCGCCTCTATGTCGCTGACATTCCCCGCACGCTTCATGCTGGCCGCGGCCATGAATCCCTGCCCCTGCGGCTTCCACAACGACCGCACCCGCGACTGCCAGTGCACCACGCCCATGATCCAGCGCTATGTGTCCAAGATTTCCGGCCCGCTGATGGACCGCATCGATATCCACATAGATGTGCCGGCGGTGAACTATAAGGAAATGCGGTCGACCCGCGAGCCGGAGAACTCGGCCACGATTCGCGAGCGCGTCATCCGCGCCCGCCAGAAGCAGATCGCACGTTTCGCCTCATCTCGCGAAAAACTCTACTGCAACGCCCAGATGCACTCCCGCCACATCCGCACATTCTGCGAACTGTCGGCCGACTGCGAACGCCTGCTCGAACGCGCCATGACCCAGCAAGGCCTGAGCGCCCGCGCCCACGACCGCATTCTGAAAGTTGCCCGCACGGTAGCCGACCTGGAAGACTCCGCGAACCTCGAGCCCAAGCACATTGCCGAAGCCATCCAATACCGCAGCTTGGACCGCACGTACTGGGCGTGACGGATAAGAATATAAAGGCCTCAAGCGGCATGAGGTGACGGTGGGGCGAGGCGAACAGAAGCCGCGAAGCGGCGCCAGAATAAAGCCCACGGCGCAAGCCGTGGGAGGGCTGTCAGGGGGATTAATCAGCCCCGAAGGGGCGTAAGAGCATGGGCCATGCGGCGACGAATGTCTTGGTCCATTTTATCTTCAGCACCCGTCACCGGGCGCCGCTGATTACGAAGGAGATT
>Ga0181523_10000602_pt1 | contig 40779 bp, 34 predicted proteins | sample PEATcosm2014_Bin_43_FD_119752 | JGI IMG/M metagenome (GOLD analysis project Ga0181523, IMG submission 119752) | Peatland microbial communities from MTU Mesocosm Facility, Houghton, MI, USA - PEATcosm2014_Bin05_30_metaG | ecosystem: Environmental > Terrestrial > Soil > Wetlands > Peat | place... | reverse complement strand
GAGCGTACCGGCGGGTCGCATCGCTGGGGCTAACTGCCATCCCGCGCATCCATCCTCCGGCGCCAATGCGCACCGGCTTAAATAGGTAATTTGAAGAGAGGTCTTTGTCCTGTGCTTCGCTCGAGGTTTCAGCGAATGCAACGAACAGAATGAGCGAAAGAGAAAGCAGCAACGTGCGTGCCACCTTGTGAAACATGGGTGTCTCCCCCTTAGGAGAATTTCTATTGCACCGAAAACTTCAAATCTGGCAACCGAAAAAAGACTTTACTAAAGCGAATTCCGGGTTCAACAAAGTCTCGCCACTTCGTGACTAAAGACCGTTTTTCAACACCGCAAGCCCCGACCGCGAAATTTCCACATCGTCCTCCGACTTGCCTCCGCTGAACGCGGCGATCACGTAACCGGTTTTTACGCGGGCAATGACGCCGCCTTGCCAGCCAAACTCTCCAGTCATGGGTGGACGCGTGCCGCTGCCGCTATCCTTCAGAGTGTCCGCCATCTCCGCCGCCTTTGCGTAAGCGATCCCCAGCAGATTCGCGCCGGTGTTGCCCGCCGAAGGAGCATCTTTCATCCGGCCGACCACCGCCATCTTCGAAGTCCAGGACTGTATGTTGTCACCCTCGAAATACGCCACTACGGCAACTCCCCCGCTCTTGAGTTCTGCGGCGCGTTTTTTCATTGCGGCTAGAGCCGCGTCCGCCAGCGTGTCGAAGTTCTTTGTGCTTTCCGGTGCAGCAACCACAGCCATTACGGCCAAGAGTGAAATTCTGATGGCAAACTGAAGAATCTTCATGTTCAGGTCCTGGTCCGGCGGCGCAGGAGGAACCTTTATTTATTTCCGCCGGCCTTTACAAAAGAGAGCGGCTCGTTTAGTCTACACGTGGCTAAGCCACAATACATCATGTCGGACCTGATTGCCAACCCCCATTTGTTCTACGCCGGAGTTGATCTGGGCGGCACAAAGATCGCCCTGGCCATCGGCACGGCGACGGGCTCCATCGCGCTGCAAAAAATCGTCGATACGCAGGGCGAAGAAGGTCCCGAGGGCGTCATCCAGCGGATCGTGAAGCTTCTGCAGGATGCAGAGAAGGAATTCGGGCGCCGCGTGGACAGGATTGGCGTCGGCGTACCGGGACTCGTCGATGTGGAGAATGGCAATGTGCTCTTCCTTCCGAACCTCCCGGGCAACTGGCGCGGCGTGCCCCTCCGGAAATCGCTGGAAGCCCTCACGAAGCGCGCGGTTGTAATTCGCAACGACGCTCGCGTGGCCACTCTCGGCGAGTTTATATTTGGCGCGGGCCGTGAATCGCAGAATCTTATTCTTGTCACGGTGGGTACGGGAGTCGGCGGAGGGTTGGTCCTGAACGGACGGCTTCAGCTGGGGCGATTTGGGGCCGCGGGCGAAATCGGGCACCACACGATTCTTCCTGACGGAGAGCCCTGCACCTGCGGGAGCCGCGGCTGCCTAGAGACCCTGGTGAGCGGTCCGGCACTCGTTGCGGAAGCCCGAAAACTTCTGGAATTGGGACGAGCGCCACATCTCAAAGCGATTCTCGATAAGTCCGGCGCGGAACTCTCGCCGCAGGAAATGGCGGCTGCGGCCAAGATGGGAGATGTGGAGGTCGCCAGAGCCATTGGCGCCGCCGCCAGCTATCTCGGGATCGGCATTGCAAACGCTGTTACGATTACCGGCATCGAGCATGTGGTGATCACCGGTGGACTCGCTGCCTTGGGTGATCTGATTCTCGTGCCCGTCTGTTGGGAGATTGCCAACCGCGTGCGCATGTTTCCTCCGGATGACGTGCGTGTCGAGTGCTCTCGCCTTGGGAATTCCGCGGGGACATTGGGCGCGATTGCCCTGGCAGCAGGGTTTGAAGCGCAGCGCCCCGTGGCGTCAAGCACGGCAACGAGTTCGAGGTGACCGATGCGTTTGTACTACAAATGTGAAGCCATCACAGAGTCGATCGACCGCTGGCTTCTGAATCCTTCGCTGACTGCGGAAGAACTTGATGCCGGATAAGCGTTGGCGCCCAAGTACGACGTGGCCGGCGTTTGTACACTTTTGATCCACGGCGGCTCCACTGGCAGATAGAGTACTGTGTTATCCCCGAGGAGGAACAAGCCACCATGTACGTTGGAGTCTTCACACCCCTGCTGTCGCAGCTTCCGTTGCCCTTGGTCCTTAAGAAACTCAAGGCACTCAACATAAAAACCGTGGAGCTCGCGACGGGAAACTACGTGGGCGATGCGCATTGCAAGCTCTCGATGCTCGAGGACGCCACCGCCCTTGGCGAGTTTCAAAGGGTTCTGGCCGATCACGGCGCCAGCGTCAGCGCCTTGAGTTGTCACGGAAACGCGCTGCATCCCGATCAGGCTCGCGCACAGCAGGACCGGGAAGTGAGCCGCAAGACCATTCTGCTCGCCGAAAAGCTGGGCATCCCCGTGGTAGTCGATTTCTCCGGATGTCCCGGGGACTCGGCCACTGCCACAGCTCCCAACTGGGTGACCTGCCCCTGGCCTCCGGACTACGTGAAGGTGCTCGACTGGCAGTGGAGCGAAGTCGTCGCACCTTATTGGATCGAGCATGCGAAGTTTGCCCTCGACCACGGCGTGAGGATTGCCATCGAGATGCATCCGGGTTTCGTTGTCTATAACCCGGAAACGCTGCTCAAGCTGCGCTCCATCGCCGGATCCAACGTGGGTTGCAACTTTGACCCGAGCCATCTTTTCTGGCAAAGCATAGACCCCATCGCTGCGATCCGAGTCCTCGAAGGCACCATCTTCCACGTACATGCCAAGGACACGCAACTCTACCAAGCCAATCTGCCGCGCACCGGTGTGCTGGATACCAAGCCGTACACGGAAGAGCGCCACCGTGGCTGGATCTTCCGCACCTGCGGCTACGGTCACGGTGCCGAATGGTGGGCCGAGTTTGTCTCCACGCTCCGCATGTTCGGCTATGATTCCGTGCTCTCCATCGAACACGAAGACAGCCTGCTTTCTCCGGAAGAAGGCTTGACCAAGGCGACGAACTTCCTCAACGACATTGTGATCCGGGAACAGCCTGGTGCTGCCTGGTGGGTCTAGCAAGGAGCGGAGGGAAAACACTTTGAATCCAATAAGAACCGCAATTCTCGGAAACGGCTTCATGGGACACGTGCATCGAGAAGCGTTGCGGCGGCTAGAATCCGTCGAGGTGGTTGCAATCGCATCCAGAGCCGCGAAGGATACACCATTGGGGGCCGCGACTTTCCCCGTCCCTACGTTTACGACCAACTACCGCGAAGTACTGCGCGATCCGGCGATTGATGTAGTTCATATCTGCACCCCGAACGCACTGCATTTTCCCATGGCCAAGGAAGCGCTCCTGGCTCGTAAGCATGTGCTTTGCGAAAAACCCTTGGCCACGACCGTAGAAAACACGGACGAACTCGCCTCCCTTGCTGCCCGCCAAGGGTTACGAAACTGCGTCTGTCACAATTTGCGTTACTACCCGATGGTGCAGCAGATGCGCTGCCTATGCGAAGCGGGAGACCTCGGTGACATCCTCGTGGTGCAAGGCACGTACTCTCAAGACTGGCTGCTCTACGACACGGACTGGAACTGGCGTGTCGATTCCAGAGTCGGTGGCCCTTCGCGTTGCATGGCCGATATTGGTTCGCACTGGTTTGATATGGCCGAGCACATAACGGGATTGCGTTTGACCTCTCTCTGTGCCGATCTCCAGACCTTCCACACCACGCGCAAGAAGCCGAAGCATTCGGTCGAGACCTTTGCCAATAAGCTGCTTGATCCGGAAGACTTTATTGAAACAGTTGTGGACACGGAAGACTTCGGAGCTGTCCTCTTCCGCATGGGCACGCGTACGCGTGGCAGCGTCACCGCTAGCCAGGTTTCCGCCGGACGCAAAAACCGGCTCAGCATCGAGATCTACGGCACACAATCTTCTGCTGCATGGGACCAGGAGCGTCCCGACGAACTCTGGGTAGGCCACCGCGATACCGGCAATGAGGTCCTCCTGAAAGATCCGGCTCTGCTCAAACCTGCGGCGCGCAGTTACGCCGATCTGCCCGGCGGCCACAGCGAAGGTTACGACGATACATTCAAGCAGATCTTCCGCCGCTTCTACGGTTCGATCAGCGCACCGGGGAGCGCCAGTGAGTATCCCCAGTTTGTTGATGGACTGAGACAACTCACCATTCTGGACGCCGTGCTCCAAAGTCACCAGACACGAGGCTGGATCGATGTTCCTGCAGCAAGGGTCGGCCAATGAAAGGAACGCTGCCGCGTTTGCTCGGAGCTTTCAGGGTCCGTCTTATCCATGAGTAAACGGTAAGTGACAACCGAGTTTGCTTCTGCGGAACTCATCGGGTGATGCCAAATTTAGAAAGGTGCACTTCATTTCCATGAAAAATGTATCGCGACGCGACATGCTTAAGATCTCTCTTTCTGGCGTAGCTTTGGGTTCAGTCGTATCCCCCGTCTTTGCCGGGCAGGGTATGCCTGCCCAGCGGAAAGGACGCATCAAACAATCCGTTTGCCGCTGGTGCTACCAGCAGATTCCTCTGGATGAATTCTGTGTCAAAGCGGCCCAGATGGGGTTGAAGGCTATTGACCTGCTTGGTCCCGAGGAATTTGAAGTGCCGCGGCGTTATGGTCTTGTTTGCAGCATGGGCTACGCGGGAGGCGGCGAAATAGGCAATGCCCTGAATCGACTGGAGAATCACGCCGCAATTGAAGAGTCTTTTCGCAAGTCCATTCCCATGGCCGAGAAGGCCGGGGTGCCGAACGTGATTACCTTTTCGGGAAATCGCAAAGGAATGTCAGACGACGAAGGCGTCCGCAATACGATTACCGGCCTCAATCGCGTCAAAAAGATCGCCGAGGATCATGGCGTCAACATCTGCTTGGAACTTCTCAACAGCAAGGTCGATCACAAGGACTACATGTGCGACCACACCGCGTGGGGGGTACGGGTGGTCGAAGCTGTCAACTCTCCGCGAGTGAAGCTGCTCTACGACATCTATCACATGCAGATTATGGAGGGAGACCTGATTCGCACCATCCAGCAGAACATCCAGTGGCTCGGTCACTTTCACACCGGCGGAGTTCCCGGCAGGCACGAACTCGACAACACACAGGAAGTGCAGTGGGATGGCGTGATGCGAGGAATCCTTGGGGCCAACTTCCAAGGCTACGTGGCGCACGAATTCATGCCCACGCGCGAACCCTTAACGTCGTTGAAGGAGGCAGTAGATCTTTGCGATGTGTAGCGACGACTAGGAAGGCAGTGACCTGCCCGTTTCTTCTAACCACTGGAATGTGGGTGCAACTACGATTGTGAGTTTTTAACAACAACGAGTTCAGGCAGACCAGTACTTCACCAAATAATCGTAGCATTCGCGCAGTGCCCGAATCCTGTCTTCCCTTGTGGATTCGTATTCCCGGTCTTCCACTTCCACGCACACCGGCCCGTCGTACTGAATGCGGCGCAGTTCCAAGAAGAATTTCGCCCAATCCATATCCCCATGGCTTGGAAGACAAGGCTGGTGGTAGTCCAGTGGCGCCGCAAGGATTCCGACATCGTTCAATTTCTGGCGGAGAATGCGGGCGTCTTTTGCGTGCACATGAAAGATCCGCCCGGCAAATTCGGACAGCGACCGGATAGGGTCAATGTGCTGCCACAACAGATGAGAAGGATCGTAGTTCAGGCCGAAGCTGGAACTCGGAATAGCTTCAAACATGCGGCGCCAGATCGCTGGGCTTGCAGCTAGATTCTTTCCTCCCGGCCATTCGTCTCCGGTATACAGCATGGGGCAATTCTCAATGGCGAGCTTGACTCCATGATCCTCCGCATGCCGTACGAGTTCTGTCCAGACAACCGTAAAGCGGCTCCAGTTGGCGTCTACTGATCGCGTCCAATCCCGGCCGACAAATGTATTCACGACAGGGACGCCAAGGACTTCTGCAGCCCCGATCACCTGCCTAAGATGATGGGTCGCCCTGGAGGATTCTTCCGCATCTGGCGCGAGAGGATTCGGATAGTAGCCTAAACCACAGATCTTCACGCCGAACCGGCCGAGCAACTCTTCGACGCGCTCCTTTTCGCCGGAGCGAATGCGGGTAACATCCACGTGAGAGACGCCCGCGTAGCGCCGTTCCGCTTGCCCTCGGGGCCAACACATCAACTCGACATACGCGTAGCCCAAGGCAGAAGCGATCTCCAATACTTCTTCCAGATTCGCATCCGGAAGGACTGCGCTTACGAAACCCAGTCCCTTCATTTTTGGTGTCTCCCTCGAAGGCCAGAGGAGTTTGCACCTGGCACCGCGATCAATCTTCCCGGGGCGGGGCGATGATGGTGGAACTCATAGGAATCTCCCCGATACACTGTTTCCTCCCACCACAAGGGGCGGGACCCGGCGTAACCCACCGCGGATACCTGAAACCCCGCGGATCCAGGCTTTGTGTCCAATAGTTTCGCGTCGCGCCCGAGCAGTCGAACGGCGCGGATCGTCTGGTCTGCCTCGGTAATCTTCAGTCCGTATTTCGTGGTCCACAATTCATAGATCGAGCCACGAATTTCCTTGCGCGTCAAACCAGGACACAGGGCGGCGGGAACCCAGCGTCTTTCCAGAATCACCGGGACGTTATCCGCCAAGCGAAGGCGGCCGAGTATATAGACATCTTCTCCAGCAGAGACATTCAGCCGCTTGGCAATTCTCGCTTCGATTTCGGCGGCTTTCCTGCGTTCAAATTCCAACACTCGAGTGGTGGGTTTCCGCCCAGCCTGTTTAGCCTTCTGTGTGAAGCTCACCAGGAAGCGAATGTCATAATCCAATCGAGGCCCCAGAACAAAAGTTCCCACTCCTTTGCGAAATTCCAGCGCTCCCTCGACCACCATGCTCGAGAGCACTTTGTTTGCCGTCGGCCGGCTCACTCGGTACTGCTCGACAATCTGCCGTTCGGTCAGAAACTGGTCTCCCTGCTCATATTCTTTGGAACGAATCAGATTGCGGAGGATTTCGCTCAACTGCTGGTACATGGGTTGACGGACGAGTTGGTCCTCTTTTTTCATGGATGACCTCAATATCCAGCGGAGCCAGCGCTTACAGACGAAACATCCGTCGGCACCATTCCCAAACGCCTGCGGCATTCTTCCAGCATGCTTTGCGTCCGAGTGGCTCCCACACGAGTGACGCCAATAGCTCGCACCTCCAGAAGCGCATCCAGGTCACGAATGCCGCCCGCAGCCTTTACTTGAACACGTGCTGGTGAATTAGCACGCATAAGGCGGAGGTCATCATGGGTCGCACCAGACGCCGCGTAGCCCGTCGAGGTCTTCACCCAATCCACCATCGCTTCTCCACAAATCCGGCAAAGCTCGATCTTGCTTTTGTCATCCTGGTAGGCATTTTCAAAAATGACCTTGATCTTTGCACCGGCGGCATGAGTTTCCTTGGTGAGCAAGGCGATTTCGTTGGCCACGTAGTCCCAACAGTCGCTGCGCGCCTGGCTGATGTTGATTACCATGTCAAGTTCCGTGGCACCATCCTCAAGAGCCTGACGCGCTTCCGCCAGCTTGACAGTCGTTGTGTGTCCCCCATGCGGAAAGCCGATCGTCGTGCTCGGCTGCACCGTACTTCCCTTTAAAATCTGCGCGGCGCGCTTCGCATAGTAAGGAAGAATACACACGCTGGCGACATTGTAGCGTAGAGCCAGGCTGCAACCCGCTTCGAGCTCCCCCACGGTCAGGGAAGGGTTCAGGAGCGAGTGGTCAATCATCTTTGCGATGGCTTCATAGTTGTAGTCCAAACTCATCGTTCACCTCAAACTCGTTGCCGTGCTGAACGCCATGGGGCGCCTTGTTTCCATGCCCACTGCCAAAGTAATCTTCGTGCCGGCCAGACCAATTCCTGCGTAGAACAAACGGGTGTTGGCAGTCAGGTCCGACATGATGTATTGTGGCTTAGCCACTTGTAGACTAAACGCGCAGCTCTCTTTTGTAAAGGCCGACGGAGGATAAGAGCTTCTCAATCCCCTCGTAGGCAATGAGCGCGCGGAAACCTTTGAATTACAAGTAGGCCGGTTGCCGGAATCTTGCCGATTTTCTGAGCTTGGGCCGGATGCCATTGGGCTCAAGCACCGATAAGGAGCACTCGTGCGTCTTCGTCGAATCCTCGTCCTCTGTTTGTTTCTCCTCCTCCTCCTCGTATTCTGCCAGCAGCTCAGTTGCGCACAAGAGGGGGCCTCCCCCAACGCAACGGTGCCACCTCCACCCGGCGCGAAGCAGATTCACTTGAAACATGTATTGGTCATCGGTGAGACCAAGGGCTGGGAGCACGACTCGGTCTCCGCAGCAATGGCAGCCATCTACAACATGGGGCACGACAGCGGCCTTTGGGACACGACGCTGCGCACCGACTGCGAACTCCTGACAAAGAAAGACCTGGGTAGAAATGCGAAGAACCTGAACTACTTTGACGTTCTGGTCTTCGCGAGCCCAACAGGCGAACTGAGTATGGACCAGAGCCAGAGACTGGACATGATGTCGTTCATCAAGGAGGACGGAAAGGGCTTTGTCGGGATTCATTCCGCGCTCGACGCCAATTTCTCCTGGCCGGAATATGGCGAGATGATCGGCGGCTGGTTCGATGAGCATCCCTGGTTCACATTCAATGCGCCCATCATCACCGAAGATCCGGGCTTTCCTGCGGTACGTCACTTTCCTAAGGCCTTCGTGAAATATGACGAGATTTATCAGCCGAAGAACTGGTCGCGGGCGAATGTGAATGTCTTACTCAGTCTTGACGCCCGCAAGCTGGACTACGCCAACAATCCCCGAATTCATCGCGAAGACCATGACTTCGCAGTGGCGTGGGCGAAGATGTATGGCAAAGGCCGGGTATTCTATTCCACACTCGGACATACTGAAGAATCATGGGAGGATCCCGATATTCGGACAATGTACTTCGAGGCAATCAAATGGGCGCTGGGCATGACACAGGGCAGCACTGATTCTCATCCGTGGGCCAAGCCCTCCGGCGAAGTACATTGATTGCTGCGCGCCACCAGTGAACGCGACCACGTCCTACAATTCACACTTGGCGGGAGACGGTGGCAAAGAAACTGACAGAACATTTCCTGAATAGCCTGAGGGTTGAGGCTAAGAATGACCAGCCCGAGTTTCTTACCAGGTTCAATGAGGGAGTTCATATCACTGGGGATAAGAAGCTCCAGTGCAAGGGCAACTCGTCGGCTTGCCATCCGTGTCGCGACTTTCATATTCTTCCTGCCGACGATACACCCTCTAATTGCTGCCTTTTGCTGCCTCGCGAAAGTCGCAAGTCCTTTAATGTGTATCAGAAAACTGGTAGGGGCGGTGGGGATCGAACCCACGACCTTCGGCTTAAAAGGCCGCTGCTCTACCACTGAGCTACGCCCCTAATCTCTCGATTTGCATTTGCTTGACGCTAGGCTGGTTAAGCCTCGCTCCCGCACGAGGCAGGATCGGCAGCGCCCCGAGCGCGGCTTCACTCTGAAAACTGGCACACGCCGCACTGTCTTCCCTCTCGGAATCGCTAGCAAACGTTCTTTTTAGTCTACCATGGCCCGCGCGCTGCTGTATTGGCTTCCCCCACGAGCCACACTGCGCAGTCCAGCAGTGAAATGTGTTTCGAACGTCTCGCTGAACACTTCCCTGAACATCTCATGCCCGGCACATTGCTGACAAATTAGCGCATTCTCAGGGCGTATTCGTTTCCCTTAAGTCCGTTTACGGCGCTTGCGTTTCCATTCATGCTCTCGCCGCAACAGCGCCTGGTGCCTTTTGATCTGCGATTCGATGTCGCTAAACGCATTCTTGCAACCTGCCAACACATTCCTTCCATTTCCCGTAGCGTGCAGCGTGCCTGACGGAAGAGAAAGCGTCAGGGAACAGGACTGCTCCTCCGTTCTCTGATTCCTCGTAAATACTCCGTGCAATTGGATCAGATCCGGCTCGTAGCTTCTCAGGAGTTTTCCCAACTTATCCAGACGGTGCACAAGCTCCTTGGCGACAGCTTGTTGTGCTTCGGCGTGCTTGTAGCTGATCGAAACGTTCATGGTTGCACCTGTAGGTGATAAAGCGGAATCTGGCAGGATCGCGACGCAGCTAAGATTCTGCACCGCATGACAACTTCAGCATAGCAGGCGGTTTACTGCCACGCAACGTCGTCCGTGCTTCTGCGCGTTGACAGTTACCTCAGTTATTCCTAGGCTAACGAGGCGGCCGGAAATGCGGGGCCGTCGCTGGCGGCGTAGCTTTGATGAAGAAAAAGGAAATAACTGACGGGCAACAGGGCCGGGTACGTGTCGGTCCAGCGGGCTGGTCCTATGCGGATTGGTCGGGGTACGTCTATCCGTCTCGACGACCCAAAGGCTTCCACGAAGCCTCGTATCTCGCCGAATTTTTCGACACCATCGAGATCAATACTTCCTTCTACCAACCCTTGCGCCCGGATCACGCGGCGCTCTGGGTCGAGCGTGTGGCCGCCAACCCCGCCTTCCTCTTCACTGCAAAATTGTGGCAGAGGTTCACTCACGACCCGTCCGCAACCCTCGAAGACGAACGCGCCGTACGCGCGGGTTTCGACGTCCTGCGCCAAGCGGAAAAGTTGGGCGCCGTTCTCCTCCAGTTCCCTTTTTCGTTCCATTGCACAAAGGAAACCGTGGGCTATCTCTCCGCCGTGCTCAAACGCTTTGCCGACTATCCTCTCGTAGTGGAACTTCGCCACGCCTCTTGGCAAACGAACGAAACGCTGGCCCTCCTGCAGGCGCACAACGCAGGCTTCTGCAACATTGATCAGCCCATCATCGGCCGCTCCCTGGAGCCCTCCGCCGCCAGCACTTCCCCCGTCGGCTATGTTCGTCTCCACGGACGGCGCTACGACACCTGGTTTAGCGACAATCCCGCCATGCCGGCGCATGAACGCTACAACTACCTTTACTCCGAAGAAGAACTCGATCCCTGGGTCTCGCGCATCAAAACGGTGAATCAACGCACCCGCAATTCTTTCGTGGTCACCAACAATCACTATCAGGGCAAAGCGGTGGTCAATGCCCTCCAACTCATCAGCATATTAAAAGGAGATAAAGTTAAGGTGCCGGAACCCTTGCGCCAGCACTATCCGGAGTTGGAGAGGATTGCCAGCGAGATGCCCGCGGCGCCCACGCTATTTCCTCTCGGGGTGTTGCCAAGGAAAAAAGAGAAGCGTTCTACTTCTTGAAGAGATTCTCGAAAGCTTGCCGTGCGTCGAGCGGACGTCCGGGGGCAGGAGTCTCCGTGGGCACTTGCGCGGGCTGCGCGTAGGAAGTCGGCGCGGTGTCTTTCTCCACCGTCATGCGAAATTCATACAGTTTGCAATCGTTCTTGGCATCTTTGGGCGAGATGCGCGCGGGAATGGTCTGCGTGCATTCAAATTGCGCTCCCGAATCAAAGAAACGACACTGTTTGCAGCAATGAAGTTCCGAATTGCACTTCGGACATTTCCCGCTGGGGTCAAACCCCGCTACCAGCACCGCCCCACAGTTGGAACAGCGCGCCCGCGTAACTGTACCCACCATGCGCGGCGTGCGAGGACCCAGATGATCGGTCGCGCCGCGAGGGCCGCCCTGCGGCGGCTTGCGATCATGCCGATCCTTCTTCTCGTGCTTGTCTTGTTTTTCTGCTTCTCGATAGCCGCGATGGCCGTACTTACGATCCACAAATTCCTCCGTCCGTCAGCCTCGACGGACTGTCACTTCCACTGCGTACACCTCTGGTCAAAGGCGAAACTGATACCGATATGTATCCAATCGGATTGCTACCTAGCCCGGCACACCACTCTTCCCCGTTTGAAGTTATCCTGGGATGCCGCACAGCGAGGGCAGAAGATGGGACATCTATGTTTGTAATCCTATGGGAGTTCGAAGTCAAGCCGGGAAGCGAGCCTGCCTTTGAAAGAGCCTATGGAGCCCAGGGCGACTGGGTCCACCTCTTTCAAACCGACCCCCACTACCGGACAACCTATCTCCTAAAGGATTCCTCCCGCCCGCAAATCTACTTCACCATGGACCTCTGGGACTCCGAAACCACCTACGAGAACTTCAAAAACATAAACCTCCAAGCCTACCAGGCGCTGGACCTTGCAACCGGGGAACTCACTCTACGCGAGCGCTTCATCGCAGCTTTCCAATCCGATCAACCCCTCATGTAGCGCAGGGAGAGTCTGCGCTTGCCCGCCGCCTTCTGGCGGGAGCCCTGCGGCTTTTCTCTTGCTTTACGCCTTCTCTCGAGCCCTGCGGTTTTTCTTTTGCCTTTAAAGGCTTCCTCTGGAAAAAGCCTCTCTTCACCAACTCCATTATGAAAACCACTTCACAAATCCATCCGCCGCCAAATCCGGCTGCAGAAACGTCCTCGGCGTGCCCGTTTTCCCCAGCACCGCCTCCGCGGCCAGATACCCGCTGCGCACCGCTCCCTCCATCGTGGCGGGCCAGCCCGTCGCCGTCCAATCTCCTGCCAGGAACATTCCCCGAATCGAGGTCTCTTGCTTTGGACGCCATTTGTCCACGCCGGGTTGCGGCGAAAATGTAGCCGCAGCTTCTTTTATCACCGTCGCTTTTGTTAATACTGCGTTACGCGCGGCGGGCAACGCCTGTCGCACCTCCGCCAGGCAAAGGTCAATGATCTCCTGCCGCGGTTTCTGCAATAAATCATAGGAGGCGCTGATTACCAACTGAAGGTACTGCCCAGCTTCCTTGGAAGAGCCATTCGCCCCGCCGTAAAGCGCCGTCTTGTTGAAGATCCACTGCGTCGTCGTCTCCAGCAGCGTCACGAACGGTTCGCGCATGACCTCGCGATCGAACCAGAAATGCACTCCGGTGATCGGCGCCACGCAAATGTGATCCAGATTCGCCAGCAGCGCCTCAAGCTCTTTGCTCCCCTTTGGCAGAAGTTCGCCAATCGCTTGATGCGGCAGCGCAAAAACGTACGCGTCGGCAGTTTCCTCGCGGCCACCATCGAACTCCACGCTGCTCACTTCACCACCCGTCAAGTGAATCCCCCGCAGCGGCGCGCGCAAGTTCACTTCCCCTCCCCGCCTCTCGATTTCCGCTTTGCACCCGTCATACAGCGTCGCCAGCGGCACTCCCGGAACTCCCATGCGATACCCCGTGCGGTTCGAAAGAAATCCCTTCCAGAAAACGTCCACGCCATAGCGCGCATCCGTGCGCTCCAGCTCCTCGTCCAGCGCGCTCACCAGCACGACGCGCCAGAATCGCTCAATCGCGCCCGCCGTCTGCTTGCGCCGTCGCAGCCATTCCAGCATCGAAATGGGGCTCGCTTCCTCAATGTCCTTCGGTTTACCCTTGCTGCGCAGAATATCCATCATCGCGCGGCCAATGGAATATTTATCCGCCAGCGTCAGCGGCGCGAATGTCGCAAACGACCCAAGCATGTGAAACGGCGCGGGCAGCATCCCTGCCTGCATTTCGCCCGTGCGGCCCTGGGGATCTTGAAACAACAGCCGGTCAAAGAATTTGATTTTGTCCGCCGAACCCACGCGGCGATAGAAATCTTCCAGATTCGTGCAGCATCCCAGCGTCACGTGCTGGCAATTGTCCACGTGTTCGCCGTCGGGCAACACGTACGACGTTGCCCGGCCGCCCAGGAATGGCCGCTGCTCGAAGAGCCGTACGCGCCAGCCGGCTTCAGCCAGCGCGATGCCCGCCGACAGCCCTGCCAATCCCCCGCCGATCACGATCACGCTTTGCAAGTATGTTCTCTTCCGTCGGGCGCCCGAATCGCGCCTTGGCAATCAACTTCAACTTGTCCGACTTCGAGAGCCGTACGCGCTCTCCAAAAACCGCAAAATCCGCCGCTTCAATCCTCGCCAGCAGCGCGCTGTACGTGTGCACCAGCAGCCATAACGTCCCCCGGCTATCCTCTTCAATCAGGTTGAGCAGTCCCGCGCCTTCCTCATACAACTTCCAAGCGCGTTCCGCCTCAAACCGCAACAGTTCATGCACTCCCAGCGTGGCTTCATTCCTGCCAAAGTCCCCTTTCGCCACGCCGTAGCGCGCCAAATCCTCGTCCGGCAAATAAACGCGCCCCAGGGTGTAATCCTCCCGCACGTCCCGAATAATATTCGTGAGCTGAAACGCCAGCCCGAGTTTCTCGGAAAGGTCCAGCGCCTTCGCGTCGTTGAATCCGAAAATGTGCGTGCACGTCAGGCCAACCGTTCCCGCCACGCGGTAACAATATTCTTTCAGCCGCTCGAACGTAGGATACGTCTGAATCGTCAAATCCATTTCCGCGCCGGAAATCAAATCATGCAAATACCGCGTGGGCATGTCGTAGCGCCCCATCGTGTCCACCAGCGCGGGCAAAACCTCATCCGCTCCCGGCAGCGCCGACGCGGGAGACTCCATTGCGGCATTCCCATCGAATACCTGCGACTGTCCGCTTATCGCCTGATCCAGCGCCGCTCGCCACGTCGCCAACCCGCGCTGCTTTTCCGCCAGATTCGTCCCTTCGTCCGAAACGTCGTCAATCAATCGCATGAATGCATACAGCGCCACAATTCCGTCGCGCTTCGCTTTTGGCAACAGGAAAAACGCCGGATAAAAATTACTATGCGCTGCCCGCGCAATCGCATGGCACCGCTCGTATGACGAGCCCACATCCAGCGGCTCCGAGGTATCTCGCGGCGCGCTCGGCATCGCCAAAGTCTTCTTGCGCAGCGTGGCCGATTTCCCGCTCACAACTTGCGCCACAATCGCCCGCCCCAGCAGCCGCACTTGCTTTCCCTTGCTCACCTTCGGCCGCCGGTTCAGCGTGTCGTACCCCATCTTCTCAATCGCGTCCAGCACCGCCAGCCCGCCCCGGCTGAACATCTCCAAATCCACGCTCAACTTCCCTTTCACCTTTCTCGAAAGCGGCAGCCCTTCTTCAAACAATTCCCGCGTCCGGGCAATCAATTCCTTCATCAACGTCACATACTGCCCGCTGAACTTCTTCCCGACAATATCGCTTTCGCTGACGCCATGCGCCACCGCCCGGTCCAGCGGTATATAAATTCGCCCCTTCTCCAAATCATGCGAAACGTCCTGCCAGAAATTCGCCAGTTGCAGCGCCGTGCACGTCGCATCGGAAAGCTTCTGCCGCTGTGCATCCCGGTACCCGCATAAATAGAGCACCAGCCGCCCCACGGGATTCGCCGAGTACACGCAATAATCCAGCACGGCCTCCCAGCTACCGTAACGCTTCACCGCCTGGTCCTGTCGGAACGCCTTCAGTAAATCCGCGAATGGCTGCTTCGGAACATCCTTGGCCACCACCGTTTCGTGCAATGCCACAAATACCGGGTGCGCGGGCTTGCCCTCGTAACAGGCATCCAACTCCCGCTCCCACCAATTCAGCAATTCCAGCGCGCGTTCTTTTTCCGGGATTTCGTCGCCCAGATCGTCTGCCCAACGGCAATATGCGTACAGGTTATAGAAGTGCTGGTGAAGCTCTTTCGGCAGGAGCCAGGACGCAACGTTGAAGTTTTCGTAGTGGTGCGTCGCCAGCCACCGCGTATAAGCCTGCGCAACATCCGGCGCGCAGCCATCCGCAGGCACCTTGGCAGCGATCTCAAGCTCGCCAGGACGCAGCATCAGCGAAGTACTCCTTCATTCATAGGATCAAAGTGGGCTAAACCGATCGAAGGTCCGCGTTTCACGAGTCACTAGTCACGCATCACAATTCACGTAGCTACGGTCTTACCGCCAGCTTGATTTCTCCACTGCGCGCCTTCATCCGCGCGAACGCCTGCGGCAGATCCCCCAGGCTGATTTCTTCCGTGACAAAATCCTGTGCCGATATTTCCCCGCGCCGGATCGCTTCCAACGCTTCCCGGATAAACCGCGGCGTGTGGTGGAACGTGGAAATAATCTTGATCTCTGAATAGTGGATCGCCGCCGGCGCAATTTCCACGCGTGTATCCGTCGGCAGCCCGCTGAAGAAATTCACCACCCCGCCGCGCCGCACCATCGCCAGCGCCTGCCGCCAGGTTGCGGGATTCCCCGCGGCTTCCACAACACAATCCGGCCCGCGATTCTCGTCCGTCTGCGCCTTCACCGCCGCAACAACGTCGGCCACTTCCGTGACGTTGATGGTCACGGTAGCGCCCAGCTTCCTCGCCACTTCCAGCGGAGCCTCGCGCCGCGCTAGCGCAATCACGTGCACACCCCGCCGCGACAGCATGCGCACAAATTTCAATCCGATTGGTCCGCATCCAATCACCACGCCCGTATCGCCAGTGCGCACTTCCATCTCATGGATGCCGCGCAATACGCACGCTAGGGGTTCCACCAGCGCCGCGCTGTGGTCGTCCACGGAGTGCGGCACTTCCAGCATGTTCTCCCGCACAATGCGTGCCGGGATGCGCATGTATTCCGCATAAGCCCCGTTATTGAACAGAATATCGTCGCAAAGGTTTTCCTGCCCCCGGCGGCAGTGGTAGCAGCGGAAACAGGGCGCGGAGTTGGCGGCAACCACGCGCACACCCAGGCGCCACTTCGTGTCCACCCGCTTGCCCATGGCCACAATCTCGCCCACCACTTCATGCCCAAACACCGCGGGCGGTTGGATCATCTTCGCGTGGTACCCGCGTTTCCACACCTTCAAGTCGGTGCCATCGGTCAACGCCAACCGCACCCTCAGCAGCACCTCTTCGGAGGACAACGCCGGCACATCGATCTGCTCGATGCGCAGATCCTCGCTCCCGTAAAGCACCGCCGCCGTCATCTTCGACGGCACCAGTATTTTCGTTGGGGCCAGTACTTCCTCGATCCCCAGTTCGCTTTTTCTTGTGGACGCTGCTCTCATTGGTGTGTGATCAGGACCTTCAGCGATTTCTCCGTTGGCCTTGCCGCCAGTTCCAAACCCTCTTGGATTCTACCTAGCGGGAACCGGTGTGTGACGATTTCCATCACCGGCAGTTTCTTCCCCAACACCAGTGCTGCTGCACTTTCTTGGATGTCTACAGCCGCACTATAGCTGCCCAATATTTCTTTTTCGTCAATCCCCACTGCCGCGGCAGGAAACTCAATCTTCGTCACTGGGTCATTTGCGGCAAACAGGAGCACCCGTCCACCGGGCCGCGCTGCCGCCAGCGCGTCGACAACCACGGCCGGGTGCGCCACCGCTACCAGAACCGCGTCTGCCCCCCGTCCTTCGGTACGGGCTTGCAACTCTTCCACCAGCTTACCACTTATAGGGTCAAAAGACTCAAGCGCTCCCAATTTGATGCTCTTCTCTCTTCGCGTCCCCATCGGGTCACTTGTGTAGATTCTTGCTCCCTCATATTTGGCCACCATCAGAAGTTGCAACCCGATCGGTCCGCACCCCGCGATCAGCACCGTTTCTCCCGCCGTGACCCGCGCCTTTTGCACCGCCTTCACGATGGTGTTGATTGGTTCGATGAACGTAGCCTCCTCAAACGTTACATCGTCCGGCAGCGCCACTATCCCGCGCTCCGCCACCCACGGCATTGCTTTCACGTACTCGCCAAAACCACCGCCATTCGGCGTGAATCCTCCGGTCAACCCGGTCGTCTTGTACTGCTTGCACTGCGAATAAAGCCGGTTCTTGCAGTAAAAACATGTGCCGCAGGGAACATGATGGAAACTCATCACCCGGTCGCCCAGCTTCCACTTCGTCACGCCGCGTCCCAGCGCCACAACGGTTCCCGCCAGTTCATGCCCCAGAATCTGCGGCGGCTCCACGTAGCGCTGAAAAATCTTCTTGATGTCCGTCCCGCACACCCCGCAAGCCGCCACCTTGATCAGTACCTCGCCGTCCCCCACTTCCGGCACCGGCACTTCCTCCACCCGCACCACTCCCTTCTCCCGGAACACTCCCGCCCGCATCGTCTTAGGTATCGGCCCCAATGTCCTCACCTGTTCCGCCACCATCCCCGCCCCGCTCATCGTGCCGCCACCTCTTCCAAGCCCTCACCCTCCGGAAACCATCCGTGAGTGAAGAGCGACAATTTCTTGATATACCTTTCCAGGAAATTCGCCAGTACCGCGGCGGCACTACGGCTGTCGCGTCCAAGACGATACAAAGCAGGAATACTCAACGGATGTCTTTTCAAGTAGACGAGGACTCCGTGCAATATTACTTTGCCCCTCTCGTTCATCGTCAGATCGAGATCAATCGGGAGCTCTCTTTCACAGCCATCAGAAATAACTCGAATTGCCACAGCAGGTCGGCCACATTCCTGTGCGGCGCTCATCACACCAAAGCTTTCCATATCCACGAATTCGGCAAAGGGAGCCAGTTGTGCTTTTTCCTCAAGGGTTCTAACAATGTGATCAGATGTCAGAAGCAACTTGGCTCGTACCGCATTCTCTCTCCACGCGTTTAGCATCAATCCGCGGCCACAGGCCAGAGTCTTGGACTTACCTAATAGCTGAACCGCCTCAGCAACCATAACGGTGCCAGGATTGTGTTGCGCTCGCAGCGCCCCTGCAAATCCTGAAGCAATACAAAAATCATGCGACGCGGTCAGCACGGCCATCGTCGCGTTCTGGGCATTCTCCAATCCCATTCCGCTTACCACAAAATCCACGTTTGCTCGTCCGACATTGCCTTGATAAACAGTGAATCCTTCGATCTCCCGCGACGATAGATTCCGCAGCTTCCGCCACGGCGCAAACTCCGCTTCCACCGCAAATGTAACCAGCACCCTCATCTTCTCACCAGTAGGGGCCAGCCCGCCGGAGGCGGGGACCCCATGTCCGCAACCAATTCAAATTTCAATCTCTTGCTTCCTGATATCTGATCGCTGATATCCCTTCGCACTCCACCACACTCTCAACTCATCAACTCACGCGGACGCCAACCTCATCCTCTTCACCCGTCCCGCTCTCACATACCCATTCGCCTGATACCACCGCGCCGCGCGCTCCAGCGCCGCCGCCACCGGTCCCGGCTGAAATCCCAATTCCTTCCGCGCCCGCGAAGCATCCACAAACATCTTGTGCTGCGCAATTCTCACGCCTTCCACCGGGATCCCCGGCTCTTTCCCCACCAATCGCGAAAACGCGCTGTCCACGTAAGCTACACTCAACGCCAGCCCGTGCGGGATTTTCATCCATGGCGCCGGCAATCCCGTTATCTTCGCCAGCGTATCCAGCACTTCCTTCCACGTCAGATTCTCCCCGCCCAGCAAATATCGCTCCCCGACTTTCCCCTTCTCCGAAACCAGCAGGTGCCCTGCTGCGCACTCTTCCACTCCTACAAAATTCAATCCCGTTTCCACGTACCCCGGCATTTTGCCATTCAAATAATCCAGAATAATCTTTCCTGTAGGTGTCGGCTTCCAGTCCCACGGCCCCACCGGTGTAGTCGGCATCGCCACAATCACCGGCAGTCCTTCCTTCGCCGCCTGCAACACTTCCTGCTCCGCCATCCATTTCGATTTTTTATAGTGCCCGATCATCTCTTCAAGTTTGGCTTCGGTGGATTCATTCGGCAGTTCCGGCCGCTCCACGGCAATTGTCGCCACCGTGCTGGTATAAATCAGTTGTTCGATTCCCGCTTTCTTCGCGGCCGCCAGCAAATTCTTCGTCCCGCCAACATTCGAATCGTAGATGTCCTGCGATCGCTTCGCCCACAATCGGTAATCCGCCGCCACGTGAAACACGCGCTGCACGCCATTCATCGCGAGTTCCAGCGAAGCCGCGTCGCGCAAATCTCCCGTCACGTACTCAAGCGAAAGATCGCTGATCGCCCGGTTGCTGCTCGAAGCTCGCACAAGCACGCGCACTTCCTCGCCCCGCGCCACCAACTGCCTCGCCACATGGCTGCCCAAAAATCCCGCCGCCCCCGTCACCAGTGTTTTCATGGCTTTCGCACGCTTTCTCGCTTTTCGCCCAATCCGCCCCCGAATTGCCAGGCCAGCATCTTCCAGGTGTCGCCCGCCTTGCGATTCATTCCCAGCAGCGCCGCCGTTTCAAACCCGGCGTGGCACGAACATGCCTCACACCGCGGGTTCATCCCCCGGCCAAAATTCTCCCACAGCGTATTCTCCCGCAGGGCCTTGTAGCTCTCCTCTAGTTTGTAATTCAAGTGGGAGCAGGGGCCCGACCACCCTCCCGGCCCGTATACCGGACTTCCCCACACGCTGCAATCCAGCTCGCGTTCGCCCCGCAAGTATTCCAGGTACACCGGCGAGATCAGCAAATTATAAGCGCCCAGGGCATCGCTGATTTCCTGGAATCGCCGTTGCATCGCCGCGTGGAATTTCGCGCTGCCATCCCGGCAAATCTTCCCGGGCAAATACACCGGCTCCAGCATATAGCCGTCCACGTGCATGCTATGCAGCTTCGCATACAACGCGGCCAGGTCTCCCACGTCGCTATCCGGATATACCGTCGAAGTCACTACAACAAAGAACCCGGCGTTCTTCGCGGCATTCACGCCATCCAGCGCTTCCGCAAACTGCCCCGGTCTCCCCGTGCGTGCATCGTGCACGCCTTCCGTGCCATCCAGCTTCACGTTCCAGAAAAAATTGGTTACCGGAGGGATCATGTGCAGGCGGCGCCGTATCAACGTGCCATCTGTGCACAGGAAAAGATGCTTGCCGCGATCCAGAATTGCCCGCGTCAGTCCCGCTATTTCCGCATACTCCAGGGGCTCGCCGCCGCAAATCGCCACCACGGGCGTATCGCACTCGTCCATCGCCGCCAGGCATTGCGCCACGCTGAGCGGTTCCCGTCGCGGGGTTGTCGCCTCGCAACTGCCGCCATTCGCTCCGCCACACGTGTCCGAAGAGCCCCCCAGAGGGTCCAGGTTCAGCACGATGGCGAATTTCCGGTCGCCGCGCAGTTTGTGCGTTGCGAGATGTTTGGCGGAATCGAAGATCAGGCGGAAGGGGTACCGCATTGTTTTGCTTAGGAAGCGCGACGTTCCCGAGCGGAATAAATCCCGCTGCGCAAACGAAAATCACTGGGATCAAACGCAACGGCGCAATATTCCTGAGCCCGGTTGGCCTGATTGCGATACCGTGCCAGCGCATACACCGGGAATGAATTCTTATAGAGGTGGTACTTCAAATAAAACACGCCCGGGAAGCCCGTCCCGGTGAAATCCTCTTCGCTCCACGATCCATTGTCGTTCTGCTGCTGCACCAGATAATCGGCCGCGCGGGTGATCGCCGGATCGTTGGGGTCTGAACCCGCCAGCAACCCGATCAATCCCCAGGCCGTCTGCGATGGCGTACTGTTCCCCTGCCCCTTGGTGGACACCATTTCATAGCTATGCAGCGATTCGCCAAAGCTTCCGTCGGCCTTCTGCACCTGCCGCAGCCATGAAACGGCGCGCACGCAATAATCCTGCGCCGTCAGCGAAACCGTCTCCAGCGCGCGCAATACACCGCTCGTGCCGTATACATAATTCACGCCCCAGCGTCCGAACCACGCTCCATCCCGGCTCTGGTCCTTCATCAGGAACTGTATGGCCTTCTGAATCACGGGATGATCCCCGGGCCATCCAAACCGTCCCAGGCACTCCACCACGCGCGCGGTCACGTCTGCGGTGGATGGATCAATCATCGCGTTGTGGTCCGCGAAAGGTATGTTGCACAAAATCTTTTTATTGTTATCGCGATCAAACGCGCCCCACCCGCCGTCGCGATTCTGCATGCTCAGCAGCCATTGAATCCCCCGCCGCATCGCCGCTTCCATCAGCTTCTCGTCGGGATATTTCACACGCTGCAGCGCCATCAACACGAACGCGGTATCATCCACATCCGGATAAAAGTCATTGCGGAACTCGAAAGCCCAGCCTCCCGGCTCGGCGTCCTTATTCTTGATCTGCCAATCCCCTTTTCCCAGAACCTGTTTCGTCAGCGTCCATTGCGCCGCCTTCACCAGTGCCGGATGATCCGGTGGCAAGCCCGCTTCTTCCAGGGCAACCATGGCGATGCACGTGTCCCAGACCGGCGAAACGCAAGGCTGCAGCCGGATGGTGTCGCCATCCTCAATTTCAAACCGTGAAAGTTCTTTAATCTCGCGCCACACCAGGGGATCTTCCGGCCCATGCCCCGTCGCCAACAACGCGAAGATCGAGTTCATCATCGAGGGATAGATCGCCGCCAGCCCGTCCGTCCGCTCCATGTGCTCCAGCATCCATTCCTTGGCTTCGCGGATGGCTTTTTGCCGCAGCGGCTTCCATGGAAACTTCTCATACAGCTTCAGCCCGCGATCCAGCGCAAGGAACAGGTTCTTCCAGGAAAGTAGCTGCTTGCTCCAGTTGAATGCCGCCATCTTCTGAGTCGGGTCTTTGAACAACTCATCGACTCGCGCGCGTTCCGGCAAACGCCATTCCGGCCGCACCGCCGACAGAATCGCCATGGGAATGACAATCCCGCGCGTCCAGGAAGACATTTCGTAAATGTTGATGTAGAACCAGTTTGGCAGGAGCATTAGCTCCGGCGGAATTGCCGGGACCAACTCCCAGCCCACCGCACCCACCAACGCCAGGTAAAACCGCACATACGAATTCGTCAGTTCCAGTCCGCCTAGCCCGTGCACCATGGCACGTGCCTTCACCATGTGCTGATCGTCCGGGGAATCACCCGCCAATTTCAGCGCAAAATATGCTTTAGAGGTGGCATTGAGTTCGGATGGCCCTCCCGGATAGATCGGCCACCCGCCATCGGGCAATTGCTTTCGCCGCACATAGTTCGCCAGCTTCGCGATCCGCTCCGGGTCCGCCTTGCCAAGGACGTGCAAATAGTAGATGTAGTCGGATTCCAGGGTGGTATCGGCTTCCAACTCCCCGTGCCAATACCCTTCCTCGGCCTGCATGGAAAGGAGATGCTCCGTGCCATTCTCAATGGCTTTTTCTACCTGTTCCGCCCAATTCTCTTGACGCCAAGGCGAAGGCGCCGGCGCGACCGGTAATTCCTCTCCTAATCGAACATAAGAGCCCATTTCCGATTACCCTCGAACGGAATCCCAGCAAATTTCTGGAGCCAATACCAAGAAATCAGCTAACTCCCCTATTGCCTTGCACTTCCGATTAGCGACAGGGCTACAACCTTGCCCCAGAGCCTGCCCTGTATATTATCCCTGCCTATCGAAAAACGGTCAACGATTAAGATGCCGCTACCCCAACCCCATGTTGCCGCCCCAGGTTCACCACTCCACCCCCGGCGGTCCCTTCAAAATTCGATGTACCAGCGCCTCTAAAGGTCTCATGTAGCGCAGGGAGAGTCTGCGCTTTTTTCAGCCCGCCGCCTTCTGGAGGGAGCCCTGCGGCTTTTTCTTTCTTCGATACCCCAACAACCCAAACGAGCACCCCCCGCTTATTCCTTCCGCTCCCCCTCCAACTTCTTCACCCGTTCCCCCAACTCCGGCAACCGCGCAAACCACGCATACTGCTCCTTAAACTTCGCCAGTGGCCGTGCCGGCGTTCCCCAAACCGTTTCCCCGCTCCAAATCGTCTTCCCGTTCAGGATCCCTGACTGTCCGCCTGCGACCACGCGATCTTCCAACGTGCAGTGTTCTCCCATCCCCACCTGCCCGCCACACACCACGTGATGCCCCAGTTTGCAGGACCCGGAAATCCCTGTCTGCGCGGCAATCACCGTGTGCGCACCAATCTGGACGTTGTGCCCCACGTGCACCAAATTGTCCAACTTCACGCCTTCGCCAATTCGTGTATCGTCCAGCGAACCGCGGTCCACCGTTGTATTCGCTCCAATCTCCACATCATCGCCAATCTCCACGATCCCAGCCTGCGGAAATTTCCAGTATCTTTCCCCATCGAACGCGTACCCGAATCCATCTGCTCCCACAACTGCGCCCGAGTGAATCTCCACCCTACTGCCCAATCGCATCCCCGCATAGAGCGTCACATGCGGGTGCAACCTGCAATTCTCTCCGATCCAGCATCCCGCGCCGATCACACAGTGCGCTCCGATCTGCGTCCCCTCGCCAATGTGGACATCTTCGCCCACCACCGCATACGCCCCGATACTAACATTCGCTCCGACGCGAGCCAGCGGTGCAATCATCGCCGTAGGGTGAATCCCGCTCGCAATCGGCCGCCGCCCCAGCAGCAGCTCCGCCGCCTTCGCAAATGCCACTTTGGGTTGCGCACTGCGCAGCACCGTTTTCCCAGGCAAAGGAATCCCCTCCCCCGCCACCACGCAAGTAGCCTGCGAAGCCGCCGCCCGCTCCGTCTGTTTCGCCGTTTCCACGTAGATCAAATCGTGTGACCCGGCGCGCTCCGGCGCAGCCACTCCGCTTAACTCCAACGAAGGGTCACCTTCCACCCTCGCCCCAATCGCTTGCGCCACATCCTTCGCTGTACTTTTCATCGCCCGCTTCTCCTCTGCGTCTCTATCGCCTTGGCGCTCGTTCTATCCTTCACAAGAAATCATACAAAGGCGGCTCGCCCTTCGGCCGGTTCTTCCACCGCGCGTGCACCCACATCCACTGATCGGGATGCTTCCGGATAATCTCTTCAATCACTTTTGTAAACCGCCGCGTATTTTCCAATACATCGCGCTCCGTATCTCCTGTGCGGATCAACTCCACCGGCGGCTCGAACCGCAACCGGTACTTCCGCATGTTTTCATCCCAGTAGGCGTAACCTGGCACCACAGCCGCATCCGTATGCAGCGCCACGCGCGCAATCCCCGTCGTCGTGCATGCCGCCTTGCCAAAAAAATCGACGTAGACACCTTCTTCCGGCATGGTGTTCTGGTCCGCCAAAATCCCGATCGTTCCCGCTTCTTTCAGCACCCGCAGCATCACGCGCGCCGATTCGTTCTTGAAGATCGGCCGGTTCCCCGAAAGTCCCCGGTAGTCATTCACCATGCGGTCCAGCCGCTCGTTATCCAGCGGCCGCGCCATGTAGTGCAACGGAAATCCGTACAATCCATGCGCGAACGAAGAAAGTTCCCACGCTCCAATGTGCCCCGTGAGGTAAATCACCCCTTTCCCGCGGCTCTGCCCAGCCATAAAATTCTCGTGTCCGTCGAGGATTACCACCCGTTCGATATTTTCCTGCGTGTATTTCGGAAACCGCGCAAACTCCGCGGCCATCCACCCCAAATTCCGCGCCATTTTGCGCATCGCCTTGCGCCGTTGCGCGTCCGTCCAATCCGGAAACGCCAGCCTTAAATTAAACTCCGCCGTCTTTCGCAACTTGGGCAATAACAGCAGCAGCAGTCGCGCTACCGCCGCGGCAACGCTTCGCGCCATGGGCCGCGGTAGGATGCTCAGCTTCTTCAGCAGGCTCCACGCCATCGCATATTGCAGCCATTCTTTCATCCGTCTGTAGTCTCTCGCCTTCCTTTCGCGTCAGTATGACCGAACTCCGCCGTTCCAAGATACACTTAGAATCCAAGAGCCGACGATCCGTGACTCCAACTGACAACCCTGCCCCAAACGGCGATTCCCTCTCCACGCCGGCGCGCCTCTTCTGGTCTGCCCTCATTCTTGCCACGCTCTACCTCTGCTACTTCCACAATCTCGGCGCCATCGGCCTCGTTGGCCCCGATGAGCCGCGCTACGCCTGGATCGCTCGCGACATGGCCGAAACCGGCGACTGGGTCACACCACGTCTCTATGGCAAGCCATGGTTCGAGAAACCTGTCCTCTATTACTGGGGCGCGGCCCTTAGCTTCAAACTTTTCGGTGTCAGTGAAGTCGCCGCGCGTCTCCCCTGCGCCTTCGCCGCGCTCCTGGCAACCCTCGCCCTTGCCTGGCTCGCTTGGCGCATCTACGGCGCCTGGACCGCGCGTTGGCTGCTCCTTCTTCTCCCCACAACCGTCGGCATGATCGGCTTTTCCCACGCCGCAGCCACGGACATGCCCTTCGCCGCTGCGCTCACCTTCGCGATGGTCTTCGCCGCCGTGATCCTCGGCCTCACGCGCAATTCTCAATCTCCATCAACGCCACACACACCCTGGCTAGCTCTGATTCTCTTCGGCTTTTTTCTCGGCCTCGCCACTCTCGCCAAAGGTCCCGCATCCATCATTCTTTCCGGCGGTGGCGTATTGCTGTGGGCCACCATCACCAAACGTTGGCGCGACGCCTTCCGCTGCCTTCACCCCGCAGCCATCGCCAGTTTCTGCGTCACTGCTCTCCCTTGGTACATTCTCTGCTCCCACCGCAATCCCGATTTCTTTCGCGTCTTCATCGTCGAACACAATTTCAAGCGCTACCTAACCCCCGAATTCCAGCACATCCAACCCTTCTGGTATTACGTCCCCATCCTGCTAGTCGCCTTTATCCCTTGGACGTTGGCCCTCATCTGGTCCACCCTCTTTGGAGCTTTTCGCGCATGGCCCAAGCGCCGCCCCTCCGACGCCACGCTCCTAGCCCTCTGCTGGGCCATCTTCTGTCTCGTCTTCTTCTCCATCTCCAAATCCAAACTCCCCGGCTACATCCTTCCCGCCGTTCCAGCTATCGGTCTACTCTTGGCCAAGTCGTGTGCCGTACTAACTCCTGAGGGAGAAAAAACGTTTCGTTGGGTTCGCGCCGGCTTCAGTTTTCTGGGATTTCCGGCCGCCATCGTACTTCTTTGGTTCGGCCGTTCCTATGCTGCTTCAGCAATTCAGACCGAGAAGATGTTCTCGGCGGGTTTCACCTTGTTCTTATTTGGATTTGCGGCCCTGCTCCTGGCGAATCGTGGAAGCCTCAACAGGTCCCTGCGTCGGAGTACCCCACTTTGCGTTGTTCCGGTGCTCGTTCTTGTGTCGGCGTTCGGCGTGATCGCCCGTCCCTGGTTGACGCCTGATCCTTCTGGAAAATCGCTCGCGCTTTTACTCGAAAAGTTTTCCTCCTCGGGTCTCCCGGATTCCGAATGCTATGCGTCATCCATGAAAAGAGGTCAGCAATTCGGTATCAGCTTCTATCTCTACCGCGAAATTCAAGTCTGGGATCCGGAAAACCCAAAGAAGGGATTCTTGCTTCTTCCCGTGAGGGATTGTGACTCCCGGCTAGTCAAGGCACCCTGGGCATGCTCGAGGGATGCCATTGAACTCGGTTCCACAGGTTGGTTCGCCTACAGGGTGTTCCCGGTACATCCACGGCCGGTTTCTGAGTAGAACTCGCCGCTTCTTCCGCGCAACACACTAGGTAATTATGTTTACAGGCTAGTTCTGTCTGTTCAGGGGATCGGCACGCTCAATGAGCCGTCGGCTCGACGGGAACGCTCTTGGGGACCACAACCTTCGGGGCGGGCTTCACGGGCTCCGGCTCGATGTTCGTAATGGGCAGCCGCAATAAGAAAAACGTCACCACGCGATTCTCGTACGTCCGCTTCTCATCGTCCGGCAAATTCACAAAATTTCCGTGCGCGATAATCGCCATTTCGCGCGGCTCGGTCGCCTTCAAAAACATCTCTCGCGTAATGGACGCAAGTTCCGGATCATCCGCCGCCGCAATAAACAGGATAGGCACGCCGGAAACTTTCTTCATATTCGAGGAAAGCGGTTTATCGCCCTTGTAAGCGTAATTCAGCCATTCAAAACTCGTTTGCGCGGACCGCACCATCATCGGGAATCCGCCCACGCCGGTCTTCTCCACGCCAATTTTCACCATCTGTTTCGGCACGTCATAAACGGAATCCAGCACCAGCGCGCGCACGCGGCTATCCTTTTCCGCCTCGCGTAGCGCCGAATACGCTCCCAGGTTGTAGCCCCACAAACCGAACCGCGTCGGGTCCACGTCATGGCGTGTCGCCAGGGTATCAATAGCGGCGCGCACCTCGTCCGACTCACGGTAGCCAAACGTGGTCAGTCCGTCATTGCCGCCATGCGCGGCAAAATCAAATACGAACACGTTGTACTGGTGGTCCTGCAGTGCCGAAACCAGCGTAAGCAGCTCGCCCCGGCTCGATTGATAACCGTGCAGCAACACGACTGTCGGCGCGCCGCGCAACCCGGGAAAGAACCACCCCTTGCGGGTACCCAGGCCAGCCACGCTGAAGTCCATTTCATCCGGCCGCCCCGGAAAACTCTCCATGTTGATCTCGGAACTTGTCCGTTGCGGCTTTACGATCCAGTAGATCAATACGCCCGATATCACCACCGTGGCGATCAGCGCAAAAAACACCAGCGCCAGGATCACTGTCAACAGTTTCATGTACCAGCGTGTGGGGTACCGCAATTCGTACAGGATCGACATGGGCTTTAGGGTTCAGGGCCGACCCGCTGGACGGCCTCCTCTTTCCGTTATTCAACCATTCTCATGCTTCAACCGCATCCTAACATGCGTTTTCCGCGCTCTCCCTTTTCATCTCTTCCCCATGTGCCCGATTCGTATCGGCCCGGCGCTTCCTGTTTGGCGGCATTGGCACCGAATCGGATATCATGGCAAATGGCCTGGGGGACCCCCTGCCGCCTATTCATGAATATAGTCGACCTTCGCCAGACAACCGTGCGCCAGCTTGAGCCCCTTCTGCTTGAAGAGGCCGGCCATTGGCGCGATGAACTCCATTGGGACTATCGCAGCGCCCTGGATCTGATTAAGCGTTTCCTCGAAGCTCATGCCCTCTCCGGCTGCGTTGCCTTTGAACACGGCATTGCCGCGGGTTATGCATTCTACGTTTTGGAGGAACACAAGGGCCTGATTGGCGGCCTCTACGTTTCCCCGAGTTACGATCAGGAACCCATCGGCCGGCGCCTGCTCGACGAAATGCTCTTCTCCATGCGCGCCCTTCCCCAACTGCACCGCATCGAGGCGCAGCTCATGCCTTTCGGCGGCCCGGTGGAAGACGCTCTTCTCAGCCAGGGTTTCCGCCTCTATACCCGGCAATTCATGCTCTTCGACCTCTTGAAAAAGAGCGAAGCCGCACCCAGCATCAACTCCGGTTTGCGCCTGGAACGCTGGAACGACCGCTACTTCGAGGCCTGCGCCAAGCTCATCTATCTGGCCTACGCCAATCACGTCGACGGCGACATCAACGATCAATACCGCTCCCGCCACGGCGCCCTGAAATTCCTGAAGAACATCATCCTGCTTCCCGGCTGCGGCCAGTTCGTCCCCAACGCTTCCTTCGTCCTCCGCCAACCCGGAAGCGAAGATCTTGCCGCCGCAGTCCTCACCAGCGAAGTTTCCCCCGGCGTCGCCCACACCACGCAAATCTGTGTCATGCCAGGATTCCAGGGCCACGGCCTGGGCCGCCTGCTAATGCTCACCGCCGCGGACGCCCTACGCGCTCTGAAGTTTAAGGAATTAACGCTGACCGTCACATCCGAGAACCACACCGCCGTCCATCTCTACGAACACCTCGGCTTCTCCACCGTAAAATCCTTCACCGCCGGCATCTGGCCCCGCTAACAAAATGGACTGTAGCTCAGGCCTTCAGGCCTGAGGCTTTCCCCGGCTTGTCCCATCCCTCTCTTGGTTTTCTCTCGCGCGTGTGGGGCCGCCTTCCGAGGCCGTCGGCTTTTGGGTCTGTACCGGCCGCTTTCTGAAGCAGGCGCCTTTCATCAACTGACGCTGCCTAAACAACAATCCTTCTCAAGTGTTCATGTAGCGCAGGGCGAGTACGCGAGCCCTGCGGCTTTTCTCCTGGGCTTGCCGTGGCCCCCTCTTTCTCGACCTTTTAAACTCATGCAACCGCAATCACCTAATGTTTTCCTGTCTGAGCTGAATCCACTTCAACAAGTCCCGGAACGGCGACTATTCGCAGACGAAGCGGCCCGGCTACTTAGGAAGAAACATGCGGCTGCCCGACCGCATCATCCTTCATCGCGAAATCGCAAGTCAGATCGAAGCTCCGCTCGCTGCCCGGTTCAAACTTCCATTTCTTGATAGGCCCTTCAACTGCCGCCACTAGCAGCGGATGTCCCTTAATGGCTCTCGCTTCAGAAACGCTGCCATCGTGACCAACGGAAACGTGCTCAATAACGGTCCCGCTGATCCGCGTTTGCCGCGCAAGCGGCGGATACAAGACTGGCTCGAAATGGACAATCTTCAATTCAGGATGCCCCGCAAACAGCGCATCCGTATCAATCGCCCCAGATTGGTATTTCTGCCACGCCTTCTCAAACTCATCCCCCGGCAACCAACGAATCCCCTCGTTCTGCGCAGCCGCCGCCTGCCCCAGCGCATACCCAAAACTCGCCATCTTCGCCAATCCCTCAAAATCCCAATCGTCGCGAAACACATCCGCAGGCTTGTGATAATGATGGTCCACATACTCCTTGGCCTGCGCTTCGCCCCACTCCAGATCGTGGCCCTTGAACTTCCTGCCTTCGCTTATGGAAAACGATGGAATCCCCACGCGTGAAAGGCTGAAATGGTCCGACCGGTAATAATGTCCAGCCCCCGGTTGCGCGTCCGGCCGAATCGCCAGCCCATACTCCGCGGCAATTTTCTCAACGCTTGGGTAAAACGTAGTACGTTCCGCGCCGCTGACTTCCACTTCCTCCGGAATCCCAACCGGCGCCAGCGCGTCATAGTTCAAATCCAGAATCGGATCCACGGGCAACTCCCGTGCATGTTTGCCCAGATACTCCGACCCCAGCAACCCCTGCTCCTCCGCTGTCACTGCAGCAAGCAGTATCGACCGAGCAGGCGCGGGCTTTGTGGCTCCCCACGCCCGCGCAAGCTCCAGCAAAATGCCGCACCCGGTGCCGTTGTCAATCGCTCCGTGAAAAATGTTATCGCCCGGTATGCTCCGATCAATCCCAAAGTGGTCGTAATGCGCAGTGTACAAAACCGCTTCGTCTCGCCGCTCGTTATCAGCCGATCCCTCCACCATCCCCAGCACATTCCGCGATTCAAACGGTCGCAGCGCGCTCACAATGTGCGCCTTCAGGTGTACCGGCAACTCGATCGGCTTGAACTCCCGCGATTGCGCCTGCTGAAACAATTTGTCCAAATCCAGTCCCGCCATTCCCACCAGCTTCCGCGCCACCTCTTGCTGAATCCACGAAGCCGCTTCCAGCTTCGGCGTGCCATCCAATTTCAAATACGACTTCTCCCCGCCCCACGAATTGCGCACTACCTCCCAGCCATAGCTCGCCAGGTCCGTGCGATGAATGATCAGCGTGGCCAGCGCCCCGTGCCGCGCCGTCTCCTCAAACTTGTACGTCCAGCGCCCGTAGTACGTCAGCGCCTTCCCCTTGAAAAAATTCGGGTCATCCGAAATGGGCTCGTTCACAAACAGCAGCGCCACTTTGCCCTTCAAATCGTAGCCCTTGTAGTCGTCCCACGAATACTCCGGCGCGGTGATGCCATACCCAACAAACACGATAGCGGCATCAATATCCGCTATTCCCGTCTGCGTTTCGTTGCTGGTGACGTAATTCTGGAGATTCTTCAGCACCAAAGGCTCCCCGCTCACAGGCGCCAGCGCAAAGCTCGTCTCCGGCAAAGTTTTCACGCCCACCATCGGAACGCTCTGGAAGTACGTTCCGTTTTCCCCAGCCGGCTTCAGCCCATAACTCTTGAATTGCGCCGCGATATAATCCGCGGCAAGGTCGCCGCCCTTCTGCCCTGTCCCGCGCCCTTCCAAGGCATCGCTCGAGAGATACTTCACGTGCTCCCGGATCTTCTCACCCGAGATCTTCGGCGCGTGCGATTTCGCCGCCAGCAATACGCCCACGCTCAAGACACCTGCCGCAACCAAAATGACAAGCTTTTTCATCCGCAACCCCCAATTCAAAAGCGCACGAAAATTAACTGTAACAAATAAATGGCCGGGTAATGCGCTTCAATGAAATGCGCGCTAGCAGTCCCTGACCACTCCCGCGTTCAAGACCCACCAATCGTCTCAGCTCACGCCCGGGCCGCCGCTCGCAGAATGTGCAATAGTGAACACTTTCGCCCCTGTTAGATGACTATACTCAACGTAATCAGGCCCGATCCATCATTTAAGCGACCTGTCGAATCGAGGCCAGGCCATGAAGCTGATAATAGTGTGCGCACTCTTCCTGCTGCCACTGCAGGCCTCCACTCAGGAACCGAGTAAGCCCGCCGACGCCAAACCTGCTGCTGATTCCACAACTCCTCCGCCCGTCGTGAAAAAGGTTAATCCCGTTAAACCCACCCCCGATTCCCTCGCCCTCGGGAAAAAGGTGTACACCTCCGACTGCGCCATGTGCCACGGCAAAGACGGCTCTGGCACCGGCGAACTCGCCGTAACCATGAATCTGAAGCTTCTCGATTACCGGGATCCCGCGTCCCTGAAAGATATGGCCGACGGCGATATCTACTCCATCATCGCCGATGGCAAGGGCCAGATGACCGGTGAAGCGGGTCGCATGAAACCCGGCCAAATCTGGAATGTCGTTAACTACGTCCGTTCCCTTTCAAGAAAATAATCCAGGCGCGTCGTAATTCTCATCTACGAGTCATCTCATAATTGGGTCCCAGGGGGCATGGCCTCAGGGGAGCCGAAAAGACCTCGAAATTTGGGAGTTTTAACCCCTGAGATACGCTGGCTGCTTGCAAGACGCATTTATGCGATAACCTCCCGCCGACAAGCAAACTCTCTCTAAGCTTGTTGGCGGACCAGTGGCAGTCGTACCTGAAACGCCGTCCGGCCGGGTTGCGACTCCACCCGAATTGTGCCTTGATGTTGGCGCACGATGCGTTGCACGATGTCCAACCCCAGCCCCGTCCCTTCGCCTACCGGCTTTGTCGTGAAAAATGGCTCAAAGATACGGCCTCGGATCTCCGCGGGAATTCCCGGCCCGTTGTCCGTAAACTCCACCAGGACTCCTTCCGGCTCCAGCGCGGTCCGCACCGTCAGAATCTTTTCGCCGTTGGATTGCGACTTCATCGCGCCGATGGCGTTGTCAATCAGGTTCGTCCAAATCTGGTTCAATTCACCACCGTTCGCCGGAATCTTGGGAATATCCTTCGCGAATTGACGCCTCACCTCAATCCCATGCTTCAGTTGGTGTTGAAACATCCGCAAAGTCACATCGATTCCGTTTTCCACGTCCACTTCACTCAGCGGCGTCTGATCCATATACGAGTACGACTTCACCGCCTGCACCAGATCGGAGATTCGCCGCGACGCTTCTTCAATTTCCCGCGTCAAACATAGAATCTGGTGATCGTAGGCCAGAATACGCAGCCCGTGCCCCAAGTTTGCCTTACCCAGTAGTTTTCCGAGCGGTGCCAAATCCTGCCCCGATATCCCCGCGTCCACCAGGTCTCCCGCCAGGTCTGCCGGGAACTCTCGTTCTTCCAGCCAGTCGCCCAACTCCGATTCTAGGTCTGCCCGCTGCAACGTATCCAACGCCCGAGTCGCGCCGCCACAATCGGCAATCTTCTCGCTCAACCCGTTCATCAAGGCCTGTGCTTCCGGTGAAACCACCTCGCTCCGCATTCCGATAGCTTCTCGGCGGCGAAGCATCAACGCCTCACCAAGCAACTGAGCAGACCGCAGCGCCGCCGACGCCGGATTATTCAATTCGTGCGCCAGCCCGGCGGCTAGTTTTCCCAGCGCCAACATTCTCCCCGTTCGCTCTTCCGATTGCGCCGTCTCCCTCGTACGATCCGTCATTTCGGAAACCAGTTTTTGCGCCAAGTTCGGTGCACGGTACACAAGTTCCCGAAGCTCCGTGGCAGGCATCACCGCAACACGCGTCTTCCCCACTGCCGTGCCCCGCCCGCGCACCACTTTCATCCGCGAAAATGGCAGCACACCGGTCGCGTGTCCCGCGCAGCGCACGAAAACCGGCGCATAGGGGTCTCCGGGCTGACGGAAATGAAACTCACCTTCCAATACAACGATGAAATCCTTTGCCGGTGAACCCTCTCGAATGATCACCTCTCCCGACTCGTAGCACCGCACCTCAAAATGCGCCGCCAGCCACTCCAGCGCTTCGCGGTCATCGTCCCCAAAAAGTGGAATTTGCGCGAGTTCTTCCGGCGTCAGGCGGCTGCAGGATTCCATCGGCATTCCCGGCCCTCCTTAGCGATTCGCAAGATACTGATTGATGAAGTAGAGCGCGATCGAACCTTCTCCAACGCTGTTGGCCACCCGCCGCACCGCTCCATTTCTCACATCCCCAACCGCGAACACTCCGGGCACGTTGGTCTCCAGCAAAGACGGGTCGCGATCGAGGTTCCAGTGCGCTGGCTTCTTGCCGTCACTCATCAGATTTGCACCAGTCAGCAGAAAGCCCTTGGCGTCTCGGCAAAGTGTGCCTTCCAACCACTCCGTCTTTGGCTCGGCTCCAATAAAAATGAACAGTGCCCCCGCCGCCCGGCTCTCCGTCGTCTTCGTGTCGTGGTGGCGAATCGTCAGCCCGGTCAGCCGCCCTTCCCCGTGAACCTCTATAACCTCCGTGTTCGGTTCAACTTTGATGTTGGGGATCGTTTGTATCCGCTCGACGAGATAGTGCGACATCGACCGCGAAAGTCCGTCCGCTCGCACCAGCATCGTCACCGTTCGCGCTATCTCTGAAAAATGCACCGCCGCCTGCCCCGCTGAGTTCGCTCCTCCGATGATGTACACGTCTTCTCCCGCGCACGACGACGCCTCCGTGTTCGCCGCTCCGTAATAAACTCCTGCGCCTGTCAGCCGCTCCATCCCCGGAATATCCAGCCGCCGCCATTGCACGCCCGCGGCAATCACTACGCTGTGACCCACAAGTTCCTGTCCGGTCGAGAGCTTCACCACGCGGTATTCGCCTTCCACCGATAGCGATTCCGCCTGCACCGGCGCCAGCACCTCTGTCCCAAATCGCTTCACTTGCGAAACGCCCCGTCGCGCTAAATCAGCTCCGCTCAAGCCGGATGGGAATCCCAGATAGTTTTCGATGCGCGAACTCAACCCCGCTTGTCCACCCGCCGCCTCACGCTCTACCAAAATTGCCCGTAATCCTTCGCTGCTGCAATATAACGCGCACGCCAGCCCCGCCGGCCCCGCACCAATAATAATCACGTCGTAGAATTCTCGATTTGACTTTGTCGTGAGTCCCAGCTTGCTCGCTACGTCGGGCAGCGCGGGCTTCTGCAGAATTGAACCGTCAGGGAATATCACCACGGGCAGCACCGATGGCTCATCTCCAACCGCCGCCCGTATCCGCGGATCAGACGTCGCTCCGGGCTCCATCCATCGGTAAGGAATCTGGCTCTTGGCGAGAAAATCTTTCAGCTCGTGCGTACTCGGCGACCACCGAGTTCCAATGACATAGATTCCTTCAAAAGTTTCTCGGCTCGTCGCGTTCCAGTCGTCCAGCAAATCCGAAAGTACCGGAAACAGGTTCTGCTCGGGCGGTTCCCACGGCTTCATCAGATAGTGATTCAGCTTCACCTTGTTGATCGCTTCAATCGCCGCGCTCGAGTCCGCGTATGCCGTCAACAGCACTCGCCGCGCATCCGGCTGCAGCGGCAGCGCTCCCATCAGAAACTCCGTGCCACTGGTCAGCGGCATGCGCTGGTCCACCAGAAACAGCGCGATGCGGTCTCCTCGCGACGTCAGTTGGCGCACAGAGGTCATCGCCTTCTCCGCCGAATCGGCGGTCAGTATTCGATAATTTGCGGAAAATTTGGATTTCAAATCTCGTTCGACGGCCCGCAGCACCGCCGCGTCGTCGTCCAATGCAAGAATGTACGGTTTTTTCACCATGAGGCGCGATTTCCCAGTCGCAGCATGCTACTCCAATCTGCTTTTGATGCCGGGAATTATCGTTGCGTTTCCGCTCCACCGTTCTTGCCCCCCGATCTGTATTCTGTCTCCCATGACCGCCAGCCGCTCTGGCCTCCCTCTTGCTCCTTCCTCACTCAGTTGTTTGCCGATTCCAAGGTCTGCAAGGGTCAGTTGCCGGATATCAGTCGCTGCTCTCCGCTTAACCTACTGATTCAATGTGTGTTACGCGGATCAAGCCCAGAATGGCATCGGGCGCTCTCCCTCTGGCTTGGGTTGACTTCCCTCGCCGACCGGGCGAATCCCCACAACCCCTGAGTCTTCTGGCTCAGTGCAATCTCAAGGAGCTTCACCCATGAATCCCACCACCAATCGTCGTGGTCCCCAATTGGCCGTTCCCCAGTTGCAGGCCGCCGCTGCCGAAATGCGCGCGATGGACATCGTCAGCATCTATGCTGCAGGCTCCGGCCATCCAGGCGGCACGCTTTCCGTGATCGATATCGCCGCTGCGCTCTATCTGAACGTCCTCAATCACGATCCTGCCTATCCCGCCTGGCCCGATCGCGATCGCGTCTTCTGGTCCGCTGGCCACAAAGCTCCCGCTCTCTACGTCGCTCTAGGCCGAGCAGGTTACTTCCCTCTCGACGATGTCGTGCTCCTTCGCCAACTCGGCTCAGGCTTTGAAGGGCATCCCAATTGGCTGAAAGTTCCCGGCGTGGAAATCTCCAGTGGTTCCCTCGGCCAGGGACTCGGCGCAGCAGTCGGCAGTGCCCTGGCCGCAAAACTTCGCGGCGCCTCCCACCGCATTTACGTGATTATGGGCGATGGCGAGCAGCAGGAAGGCAGCGTCTGGGAAGCCGCTATGGCCGCCAGCCACCATAACCTCGACAATCTCTGCGCCATCATCGACGTCAACCGCCTCCAAATTGATGGTTGGGTCAAGGACGTGATGAACGTCGAACCTCTCACCGAAAAATATTCCGCATTTGGCTGGAACGTCATCTCCATTGATGGCCACGACATGCCACAGATTCTCGACGCCTTCTCGCGTGCCCGCGAAACTTCCGGCCGCCCCACCGTAATCCTGGCGCGCACCATCAAGGGCAAGGGCGTCTCTTTCATGGAGAACGAGGCGAGCTGGCACGGCACTCCGCCCAAGAAAGAACAATTTGAGAAAGCCCTGCCTGAACTCCTCACGCCCGACTTTCCGCGCGCCCGCGTGGAAGCTTTGCTGAAGCGCGCCGCCACCAACGCCGCCGAAGTCGCCCACAAAGCCAAAGACGGCATCCCCAAATTCGCTCTCGAATACTGGTGGAACGCCCGCGACACCATGAAAGTGGATATGGACCCCACGCGCATGGGCTTTGGCCGCGGCCTGGAACACGCCGGAGAAGATCCCCGTGTCGTCACTCTGCACGCGGATATCTCCGGCTCCATTCGCATCACCGATTTTGAGAACAAACATCCAGAGCGCAACAACCGCGTCTTCAGCGTCGGCATCGCCGAACAAAATATGATGAGCGTCGCTGCCGGCCTCGCTCGCGAAGGCTTCATCCCCGTCACCGGCACCTACGGCGTGTTCGCTTCCGGCCGCGCCTGGGATCAGATTCGCACCACCATCTGCTATTCCAATCTCAACGTGAAAATCGCTGGCGCGCATGGCGGTATTTCCGTCGGCCCCGATGGCGCAACGCACCAGGCGCTGGAAGAAATCGCTCTCACCAGCATCTTGCCCAACATGCACGTAGTCGTGCCGTGCGACTCCGTCGAAACACAAAAGGCCACCGAATATTCGCTTCTCACTTTAAAGGGGCCGTGTTATTTGCGCTTCGCTCGCGAAGCCACTCCCATCGTCACCAAGCCCGATACGCCCTATCAGTTCGGCGTCGCCAACGTGATTCGCTATCGCGGTGCGAACTCCAAATTTCTCGATGCCTTTGAAACCACCCTGGGCCCCGCTTACAAAAACGAGAAAGAAAACGTCACCATCATCGCCTGCGGTCCCATGGTTCCCGAAGCGATGCGCGCCGCCTGGCTCCTGAAAGAGGAGTACGCCATCGAAACCCGCATCGTGAATGTCCATACCGTGAAGCCGTTGGATGTCGCCACGCTCGTGCGCGCCGCGGAAGAAACCCGCGTTGTCGTTACTGCGGAAGAACATCAGGTCGGCGGCTTCGGCAATATCGTTGCCGGCGCCATCCTCCAACAGCGCAAGGATTTTCACCTTCCGCTACAGCTCACCATGGTCGGCGTCACCGATCGCTTCGGCATTTCCGGCAATCCTTGGGAACTCGTCCAGCACTTCGGCCTCACCGCCGAACACCTCGCCAAACGCGTTCTCGAACTTCTGGACAAAAAACTCGCCGCCGGTCCCGGCTTCTCTGTTGAGGCGCCGGTCATTCGCTGCGCCCGCTGCGGCGCCAGAGTCGCTCCTCGCGAATATGCGCAGGACTTGCCAATGCCCTCGGACGAAATCTGCGCCGAGTGCGAATACCAGTCCATGGAACTGTGCTCCGTTTGCCGCATCGAGTGGGCCAAGGTGAGCCACAACTCCACCTACATTTGCCAGGCCTGCCGGGCCAAACCTGTCCTGCGCTGAACTCAAGCCACAGGCGGTTGCATTGAAAATGGTGCACCGTTGATACTGCCCGCGATTACCAGCCCATTTGGCGCATCCGCTCCAGGATGAGTTCGCTGTATTGATTCATGTGATCGGGCCGTCTCTTCAGGGGCAACGGCAGAATTGCGGCCAGTCGCGCCGACTCTTCCCGATCAATATTCCGCGCCGAAGTTTTGTAGTAGTAACGGCACGCCGACTCCGCGCCATAAACACCGGGGCCCCATTCGACCACGTTCAAGTACAGTTCCAGAATGCGCTTCTTCCCGAGGACCAGTTCAGCCACCGGCACAAGCGTGAACTCGGCGCCCTTGCGCAGGAATGAGCGGCCGGTGCCGAAGAACAGGTTTTTTACCAGTTGCTGCGTAATGGTGGACCCTCCGTGAACGCGGCCGCCCTCCAGATCGTTCTCCGCGGCGATTTCCATCGCTTGCCAATCGAATCCGTGATGCTCATAGAAGCGCCCGTCTTCCGCGGCGATCACCGCATGCTGGAAATCGGGCGCGATGCGGGTCAGCGGAACGAATTCGTATCGTTCGTGATAAGGCTTGTGGTGCATCCAAGCCTGCAAGCGGCGCTCTATGTGCACCGCGGTAGTGGGTGGGTCAACCCATCGGGCAGCCACAAGGATCAGTGCAGGAAGCGACCAAAGAAGCACCACTCCCAACAGAAACCATCGAACGAAGGATCGGAACGATCCTCTGCGAACCGGGGTCTCAGTGTGCTTGTCTGGATTCTCAGCCACATCTCAGAATAATCGTTTGACCTGGATTGTTACAGTCGCCGCTGGTTTATAGCGCCAACCGCTCACAGCTTGAATTCTTTTCAAGCAACCTTCACCCCCTATCCTTCATCTCTATTGATGCAGCGCAATACGCGGTGAGGACACCCCACTCGGCGGCCATTCGGTAGTGTGCAACGAAGGGCCCCCGCCCCTCCCACCACACGCAGAGACGATCCGAACTCGTAAAATGAACTCGAAAATTCCGGATTGCTTCTGCCGGGCCAAAATTGAAATCAAAGACAGCGTGTAGCCAACATCGAGCAAACACTATGAATTCGAGAATACTAGGCAGTCTATTCGTGATTCTGACTCTTCCCTTTCCGCTGTTAGCCTCCTTGGGTGGTGACACGACGTCGGTTCAGGCCGACCAGGAAAAAATGCAGGGCTCTCGTCAGACGACCAGCAGCGATTCCTTCACGGTCCATGAGATTCAAGCCTCCACCGGCATCGCCGTAAAGGAATATGTCTCGCCCGCAGGAAAGGTCTTCGCCGTTACTTGGCAAGGCCCCGCCCATCCCGACTTGCGCCAGCTCCTGGGCACCTATTTCGACCAGTATTCGCAAGAAGTTCAGGCGCAACGCGCTCATCGCCATGGCCACGGTCCCTTGCTGATCCAACTGCCCGGCTTGGTGGTCCAATCTGCGGGACATCCTCGCTCCTTCTTGGGCAGAGCGTACGTTCCACAAATGTTGCCCGCAGGCGTCCGCGCGGAGGACCTCCGATGAAACGCGCCCTTCAACACGGATTTCTTTCCTTGAGTTTGGCGGCTGCTTTGGCTGCAACAGCAGGGTGTGGCGCAAACAGCAGCAGCCCTACCAACACGGGCGGCGGCGGTAACACTGGCTCCGGCTCCCCTGTTTCAAACGTGCAATCCATTACGGTGAATACCGGACCAACTGCCGGTGCTCCCTACAACAACCCCTACGTTGACGGCGCATTCACCAGCGTCACCGTCTGCGCTCCGGGCAGCACCTCGAACTGCCAGACGATTAACGGCATTCTGGTGGATACCGGTTCCTCCGGGCTCAGGATCTTGTCCTCCGCGCTCACGATCTCGCTTCCCCAACAGAACGGCTCGGATGGGAATCCGATTGTCGAATGTTTTCCCTTTATTGACGGCACCACCTGGGGGCCTGTCGCTACCACGGACTTGACCATCGCCGGTGAAAAGGCAAAGTCCCTTCCCATCCAGGTCATCGGTAGTTCAAATTTTCCTACTGTTCCAGAAAGCTGCGCAAGTTATGGTCCGCCTGAAGAGGATCTTGCAGATCTCGGCGCCAACGGCATTTTGGGAGTAGGGACTTATGCGCAGGATTGCGGCTCTGCTTGCACCGTGAGTGGTGCATCCAACCCTGGCGTGTATTACGAATGTCCCTCTTCCGGTTGCCAAGTGACAGCAGAGAGTATTTCCAGCCAGGTGCCGAATCCCGTGATTTTGTTTGCCACGGATAATAATGGCGTCCTCATTCAATTGCCTTCGGTTTCGGGAGCAGAGACATCCATCACCGGGTCTCTCATCTTTGGCATCGGTACGCAATCCAACAACGCTCTGGGAAGCGCCACTGTTTACACCCTCGATCCCTCGAGTGGTAATTTCACGACCGTCTACAACGGCTTCTCCTACACGAACTCCAGCTTTATTGACAGCGGCTCCAACGGCATCTATTTCCTGGACTCCAACACCACAGGCATTCCCGCTTGTGCCGACGCAAGTTACTGGTATTGTCCGTC
>Ga0181523_10000601_pt1 | contig 40844 bp, 29 predicted proteins | sample PEATcosm2014_Bin_43_FD_119752 | JGI IMG/M metagenome (GOLD analysis project Ga0181523, IMG submission 119752) | Peatland microbial communities from MTU Mesocosm Facility, Houghton, MI, USA - PEATcosm2014_Bin05_30_metaG | ecosystem: Environmental > Terrestrial > Soil > Wetlands > Peat | place... | reverse complement strand
GTGTCGGTCACCACGATGGCCTCGACGGCCTGCTCGATCGCGGTGTGCAGCAGCGTCCAGTCGGCCAACGTCTTGGCCAATGCCTCGCTATTGCGTATCCGGCCCAACCCGACACCGATCTGCGAAGCGAGCTCCTCGAGCACCGCGGTGGACCGCCGGTCGAACGCGTCCTGTTCTGCGGCGTACACCGCCAGCACACCGTCGATGGTGCCGTTGACGAGGACCGGCAGGCAGATCTCGGAACCGAACCCGTGGGAGACCGCCTCATCCGCCCAGGGAGCGAAGGCCGTCTGGCCGGTCAACTCGTTCATGACGGTCGTCTTGCCGGCGCGCAGGGCCACCCCGAACGGGCTCTGAGCGAGTGGACCTTCTCCCCACGATACCTCGATCGATTCGAGGTAGTCGCGGTGCGCCACGCTCGAGGCCACTTTGGCCACGGTCTTCCGGGCATCCCGGAGAGGCTGGCCGTACCAGCTGAAGAGGTAGCCGCCTTCCTGAACTGCGGTCTCACACATGTCGTACAACAACGCTGCCTCGTGCTCCGAGCGCGCCAGTACGGCGTTGCCGGCCGACAACGTAGCCAGTGCCCGCCGCATCACGACCTTCGACTGGATATCCTGCAGGCCGACCACCGCTGCGATGAGCCCGCCTGCATCGTCGTAGATCGGTTGGGCGTGGATCTCCATCCACCGCAGTTCTCCGGTGACCGTGCGGAAGCGGCATTCGAAGTGCCGGATCCGTTCGCCATGGTAGACGCGGGCCCGTTCAACCTCTGCCTGTGGGAGATCCTCGGGTGCGATCAGGTCCGTCGCACGCGTGCCGACGAGGTCTGCCGCCATCCAGCCGAGGATCCGCTCGATCGACGGTGACACCCACTGCAGCATGCCGTCGTCATCAGTCTGGTAGACGACGTCGGACGCGATCTCGGCGAGCAGTCGATAGCGCGCCTCGGACTCGGCCAGAGCCTGCCGTGCCAGGACGGCGTCATTGTCGTCACGCAGCGACACAACCCGGGCCGACGTGCTGCCGTCGGCATCGACGACCTCGCGGGCACGGCCCGACACCCACAGGTACGAACCGTCAGCCCGCCGGAAACGGAAGGCAGCCATCTTCGACACCCGGTCGACCGTTGTCTCTCGTGCCCGCAGAATCCGGCCGAGGTCATCGGGATGAACGAACTCGACCAGCGTGCCGCCGATCAGCTCGTCGGGCTCCCAACCCAGGACCTCGCGGAGCGAGGGCGATGCCCACCGGTAGGTGTTGTCCGGCGCCACCTCGAACACGACGTCGGAGGCGTTCTCGGCCAGCAGGCGGTAGCGCCGTTCGGAGGCTGCCAACGACTCGGTGGCTTGGTGGCGGTCCGTCACGTCCCGCCAGGTGAATCCCAGGTAGTCGTCCACTCGTACGGCCCGCAGGTCGTAGCGCCGCTCCGGCTGCAGGATCTCATTTGAGTACGAGTAGTCGTCGAGCACCAGTGGCTCGCCGGTCTCGATCACCCGGGCGTACATCGCCGCGAGCCCGCTGGGGCCTTGTCCCGGGAACAGGTCCAGGAGACGCGAACCGATCAACTGTGGACGCGACATTCCATTTTGCAGACAGGCGGCCTCGTTTGCATCCACGAAGACAAAGTCCACGATGCGGCCGGTCTCGTCGCGGACCGCCTCGACGAGGGCATGGGGGTCGAGCAGCGAGTCCAGCGTCGCCCTCAAGCGCCGCTGATTGAACTGGTCAGCTTCGGCTGACTCGCGTGCCCGGACGAAGTCGTCCGCATCGCGGAGGCTCCAGATGGCCGAGACGATCTCACCGGTCTCGCCCCTGATCGGCATCGCGCTGACGGACATCCACCGGGGGGCGCCTTCGGGTCTGCGGAACAGGACGTCCGATGGTCCGATGGGCGTACCCCCACTGAGGCGCACCCGGTCGACCGTGCTGATTCCGGGATGACCCTCGTCGAACAAGCCTGACACCGGCGTCCCGATCAGGTCAACGGGACTCCACCCGAGTACCGGTTGTATCGACGGTGACACCCAGAGGAGGACCCCGGTGGCATCGGTCTCATAGACCACGTCGGACGCGTTCTCCGCCAGGGTCCGGAACCGCCGTTCGGAGGCCTCGAGGTCCCTTCGGGCCTCGATCTCCGACGTTACGTTTCTCATGGAGGCAACGGCAAAGTTCAACGAACCGTCGTGGCGCCAGACGAAACGACACCGGACGTCCATCCAACGCGGCGAACCGTCAGCACACTCAATCCGAGCCAGGCTCCGTCCTTCTCCGCGGTGCTCTTCCCTCGCAACGACGTAGGGGGCGCTCGTCGTCTCGCGATCCTCCGGCGCACTCATCCTGAACTTGGTGCCCGTGACATCGTCCGGGTTCCAGCCGAGCTCGGTCTCGAGCGAAGGCGACGCCCAGAGCACCGTGCCGTCCGGAGCGTACTGGATCACCACGTCGGCAGTGTTCTCCAGCACCAGGTCCATCCGCTCCTGGACTGCGCGTCGGCGATGACCCTTCCTTCGTCGGGCACCTGCCTTCTCCGTGTTGAGGCCCGATTCGTGGACCGGGAGCTCCGGCGCTGCCGGTGGAGCCGGGCCTCTACCCGGGGGAAGCGCTGACACTCATCCGCCGATCACCGTTCCACGCCCTGAACAGAGAGTCCTGTCGATCACAGCCGCCAACCTCCGTATTCCACGGTAGTGCGTTGTGGGTGGCGGCGAAAGGATATGTGGATCATCCGAGGAATGACCGGCGCCGTCTTCAGGGTAATGAACGACGCCGGCATCCCGTGTCGGAGTGGCCGGGTGCGGACGCGTCATCTCGATCGCCGGAGCAGGACTATGGCCCCTCGTCGATCCCCGGGCCGGTGGCCGACGGCCCGGCCAGCAGCAGCACTGCCTTGTCCACGGCGCGTCGGGCGCGGGTGATCCGTTTCTCCTCGACCGTCACCTGCGGATCGGGCTCCCCGCCGCTCCGGACCGCGTCAGCCGAATGGCGCAGCCGGTCGAGGGCCAGGTCGGCCAGCTCCTCGCTGATGCCCGAGAGGCGCCCGGCAATGTCGGTCGGATCGGCGACCACCCGATCAGCGCCCCCTCGAGATCTCGATCTCGAGCACCTCGAGGGAGCCCGCGGCGTACTGGGAACGGAGGACCTTCTTGTCGAACTTGCCCACGCTGGTCTTCGGGACCTCCTCGATGAACGCCCACCGCTCCGGCAGCCACCACCGGCTGACTCGCTCGGTCAGGAAGACCAAGAGCTCGTCGGGGGTGGCCGACGACCCCTCCTCGAGGACCACCGCCACCATCGGCCGCTCGCTCCACCGCTCGTCGGGCACGGCGATGACCGCGGCCTCGACCACCTCGGGATGGGCCATCACCTCGTTCTCCAGTTCCACCGAGGAGATCCACTCCCCGCCGGACTTGATGACGTCCTTGGTCCGGTCGCTGATCTGCATGAACCCCTTGCTGTCGAGCGATCCGATGTCCCCGGTCCGCAGCCAACCGTCGTGGAAGCACTCCGGTGCGGGTTCGCCGTAGTAGGAGCCGGTGACCCAGGGACCCCGCACCTCGAACTCGCCGACGGCGACGCCGTCGTTGGGCAGGAGCGAGCCGTCCTCGGCGGCGACCCGCACCTCGACCCCCGGCACGACGCGCCCGGTCTTGGCCCGCCAGTCCATCTCCTCTTCCGGTGGGATGCCGCGAGGGGGCAGCGCAAGCGAGCACAGCGGGCTGGTCTCGGTCATCCCCCACCCCTGGACCATCTCGATCCCCAACTCGGACTCGAACCGCTCGAGGAGTCGCCGCGGCACCGCGGCACCGCCGGCGGTGATCATGCGCAGGGAGGAGAGGTCGACCTCGTGGGACTGCGCGTACCGGAGCAGGTCGCTCCAGATGGTGGGCACCCCGGCCGAGACGGTCGGTCGGTGAAGGGCGATGATGTTCGACAGCGGCTCGGCCTGCAGGAACTGCTGGGGCATGATCATGTCGGCACCGGTCAGGAAGCAGCCGTACGGGGTGCCCCACGCGTTGGCATGGAACATGGGCACGATGGAGAGCACCGAGTCCTGCTCATTGATGCCGAGCGACGACCCCGAGGTGATGGCGAACGTGTGCAGGAAGGTCGACCGGTGGCTGTAGGCCACGCCTTTCGGGTTGCCCGTCGTCCCCGACGTGTAACACATGGCCGCCGCCTGGCGCTCGTCGAAGGTGGGCCAATCGTACCCCGGCTCCTCGGCGGCCAGCAGCTCCTCGTAGGAGAGGGTGTCCCCCAGCGCGCTCGCATCCCCTGCACCGTTCACGATGATGTGCTTGACCGTGGTCAGCTGGTCGCGGACACGGGCCAGCAGCGGAGCGATCGAGCCGTCGACGATGATGACCTGGTCCTCGGCATGGTTGATGACGTAGGCCAGCTGCTCGGGGAACAGGCGGAGGTTGAGGGTGTGGAGCACCGCCCCCATGGCCGGGATGCCCAGGTAGGCCTCCAGATGGGCCTGGTTGTTCCACAGGAAGGTCCCCACCCGGTCGCTGTCGCCCACCCCCAGGCGTCCGAGCGCCTTGGCCAGCTGCTCCGATCGTTCCGCCACCTCGGTGAATGTCGCCGCGGTGGACTCGCCGGCGGGCCCGGTGATCGTGATCACCCGGCTGTCACCGTAGACGTTCTGTCCGTGGCGCAGAATGCCGCTCACCAACAAAGGTGCGTCCTGCATGGTACTGAGCACTGTCGATCCTCCCCTGTCCCCGTCCGGAACCCCGGATGAACGAGCATACCGATCGCGGCTTGCCCAGGGGTTGCGTCCGGGCCGGACCGGTGGTGGACTTGAGCGACGGCCGGTGTCCGGCGTCGTCCCGCCCCTCCCCAGCGGAGGGGTCCCCGGACTGGCCCGGCGACCTCTGAGCGCGCGGCTCATTCTGTCCCCCTCCCTCGGAGCGGAGGTGCGGTCCCATGGGAAGAGTGCTCGGAGCCGTGGTGCTCGGAATCGTGACCCTCGTCAGCTGCGTTGTCCTGGTGGCGGCCGTCCTCGGGACGGGCTCCGCCGGTTCGGTCCCCCCTGCCTCGTCGGCAAGTGCCGCGGGCGGCGCGCCCGGATCCGGCGGCAGCCAACCCCGCGCCGCCATCCCCTCTGCGTGGGTGACCCTCTACGAGGAGGCGACCACCACCTGTCCGGGCCTGTCGTGGGCGCTCCTCGGGGCAGTCGGGACCGTCGAGTCGGACAGCGGCCAGTCCACGGCACCCGGCGTGTGGTCCGGAGCGAACAGCGCGGGCGCCGAGGGCCCCCTCCAGTTCGAGCCGGCCACGTTCGCCGCCTATGCCACGGTGGGGCCCGGAGGCGCCCGGCCCCCGACGCCCTACGACCCGGTCGACGCCGTCTACTCCGCGTCCCGCCTGCTCTGTGCCGACGGAGGCGGCAACCCCTCCACCCTCCGTGGTGCCATCGTCTCGTACAACCACTCCGAGACCTACGTGAACACGGTGCTGACCCTGGCGATCGCCCTGGGCGAGGACCCGGGCCTCTCGGGTACCGTCGCCACCGCGCTCTCCTTCGCCGCCGCTCAACTGGGCACGCCCTACCTGTGGGGCGGCACCGGCAGCGGCGGGTTCGACTGCTCGGGGCTGACCCAGGCGGCGTACCGGCAGGCCGGGATCGTGCTGCCCCGGGTGGCCCAGGGCCAGTTCGACGCCGGACCCGTCCTGGGCGGTGCAACGAGGGTGGAGCCGGGCGACCTGATCTTCTTCGGCACAGGGCCCGCCGCCGTGGACCACGTCGGCCTCTACGTGGGGGCCGGGGAGATGATCGACGCGCCCCACACCGGCGCCCTGGTCCGCTACGACGACGCTGACTGGTCGGGTCTGGTGGGGGCCACCCGACCCGGGTAGCCAGGTCGCGGCGGTAACCTCGGCCCCCATGCGGTCCGCCACCTGTCCCGGACGACGATGACCTACGTGCTGGTGCACGGCGGGGGAAGCACCGGCCGCTTCTGGGACCGGCTGCTCCCGCATCTCGATCGGCCGGCGCTCGCCGTGGATCTGCCCGGTCGTGCCGGGAAGCCGGCGGACCTCGCCACGCTCTCGGTCGAGGAGGAGACGGCATCGGTCGTGGCCGACATCGAGGCAGCGGTCTTCGACGGGCCGATCGTCCTGGTGGCGCACTCCTCGGGCGGCCTGGTCGCACCCGGCGTCGTCGTCGCTCTCGGCGGCCGGTGCACCTCCGTCGTACTGAATGCCGCCCTGGTCCCGACCGAGGGCGGATGCGGTGCCGACTGCATGAGGGAGCGCCACCGCGAGGGCCTGATCCTGGCCCTCGAGGCGGCCGCACGTGACGGCAGGGCGATCACCCTCCCCGGCCCACCCGACGATACCGAGAAGTTCCGCCACGCCTACGGCGGCGAGCCGCTCGATGATGACACGCTGGCGTTCGTCGTCGATCCCGTGCGCTGCGTCGAGGACACGGTGCACCACTACCTCCAGCCGGTCCACTGGGCCGGCGTGGCCGGCACCCCGATCACCTACGTGGTCAACAGGCAGGACCGTCCCGTGTCACCGACCACCCAGGAGGCGATGGCGAAGCGACTTCCTCAGCCGGTCAGCGTGGTCCGGGTCGACTCGGGCCATCTCCTGCCGGTGACGGATCCCTCCGCCTTCGCTGCCATCCTCGCCGGCGTCTCCGACTGAATCGCCGGCCGGGAACCGGGTCGTCCCTGCGGCTCAGGGCGGCCCGGTCTACTGCAGGGCGAGCTGGCCCGGCACGATCGGTGCCGGCAGGGCTGTCTCGCCCATCAGGTACCGGTCCACCGCGGAGGCAGCAGAACGGCCCTCGGCGATGGCCCACACGATCAGGCTCTGGCCGCGGGTCATGTCACCGCAGACGAAGACGCCCTCCACGTTGGTCGACCACGTGGGGTCGGCGGCCACGCTTCCCCGTGCGTCGAGCCGGAGGTCCAGCTCGGCGACCACGCCGGTGCGCTCGGCACCGAGGAACCCCATCGCCAACAGGACCAGCTCACAGGGCAGCTCGAACTCGGAGCCCTCCACGGCGAGGAACTGCGGCCTGCCGCCGTCACCGTGTGCCAGCTCCACCTGCTGCCCACGCAGGGCCCGGACGCGACCGCACCCGTCATCGAGGAACTCGGCGGTGGTCGCCGAGAAGATGCGCTCGCCTCCCTCCTCGAGAGCGGGGGAGGTCCGGAGGATCAGCGGCCAGGTCGGCCAGGGATTGTCGCCCGTGCGCTCGAGCGGGGGCTCCGGCATGATCTCGAGCTGGTGGACACTGAGCGCCCCCTGGCGGTGCACGGTGCCCAGGCAGTCGGCGCCGGTGTCACCACCCCCGATGATCACCACGTGCTTCCCGTGGGCGGAGATCGGCGAGGTGGTGAGTGTCCCCTCCTGAACCATGTTCGACGGCTTCAGGTAGTCCATGGCGCGGTGGATGCCCGACAGGTCGCGACCCGGCACCTCCAGGTCGCGCGGCAGTGTCGCACCCCCGGCCAACACCACGGCGTCGAACTCCTCGACCAGCGAGCGTGCGCCGACCACCGTGGCGTCGGCGGCGACGGCACGGCTCACCTCGGGAGCGCTCTCCCCCACCGTGACCCCGCACCGGAACTCGACCCCCTCGGCCTCCAGCTGGGCGAGGCGCCGGTCGAGGACGGCCTTTTCCATCTTGAACTCGGGGATCCCGTAGCGGAGCAGCCCGCCCGGCTGCTCGGCCCGCTCGAAGACGACCACGGCGTGGCCGGCCCTGGCCAGCTGCTGGGCCGCGGCCAGCCCTGACGGACCCGAGCCGACGACGGCGACCCGCTTGCCGCTTGGCGTTCTCGCCGGCACCGGTCGGACCCAACCCTCCGACCAGGCCCGCTCGATGATCTCGTACTCGATCCGCTCGATGGTCACCGGATCGTCGTTGATGCCCAGCACGCAGGCCCCCTCGCAGGGGGCAGGGCAGAGGCGGCCGGTGAACTCGGGGAAGTTGTTGGTGGCGTGCAGGCGTTCGACGGCCTCCGACCAGTCGTCCCGGAACACCAGGTCGTTCCACTCGGGGATCAGGTTGCCCAGAGGGCAGCCCTCGTGGCAGAAGGGGATCCCGCAGTCCATGCACCGTGCGCCCTGCTGTCGGGCCGCCTCGGCCGGGAACGGCTCGTAGACCTCCTTCCAGTCGCGCAGCCGGACCGGAACGGGCCGGCGGTGCGGCAGGTGGCGCGGGAACTTCAAGAACCCGGAGATGTCACCCATGGGAGGCCTCCATGACCGCCTCGTCCACCGAGCTGCCCTCGGCAACCGCACGCTCGGTGGCCTCGAGCACGCGGCGGTAGTCCCGCGGCATCACCGTGACGAACTGTTCGGAGGCGCTGACCCAGTCGGCCAGGATCTCCCGGGCCACGGCCGATCCGGTCTCCTCGTGGTGGAGGGCGACCCGGTCCCTCAGCCAGGCCCCGTCGGTCGGCGACAGGGGCTCGAGGTCGACCATCTCGCTGTTGTACATTCCGGCGAGGCACCCGTCGGGGTCGTAGACGTAGGCCATGCCACCCGACATCCCGGCGCCGAAGTTGCGGCCTGTCGGCCCGAGGACCACCACCCGGCCCCCGGTCATGTACTCGCAGGCGTGGTCCCCGACACCTTCGACCACCGCTATGGCCCCCGAGTTCCGCACGCAGAACCGCTCGCCGACCTGGCCGCGCAGGAAGACGTCGCCGGCGGTGGCGCCGTAGAGGATCACGTTACCGGCCACGATGTTCTCCTCGGCGGCGAAGGGGGACTCCTCCGGCGGCCGCACGATGATCCGTCCACCGGACAGGCCCTTGCCCAGGTAGTCGTTGGTGTCCCCGAGCAGACGCATCGTCACGCCCCTGGGGACGAAGGCGCCGAAGCTCTGCCCCGCCGACCCCCGGAAGGTCAGGTCGATGGTGCCCTCGGGCAGGCCCGTACCCCCGTGGCGGCGGGTGATCTCGTACCCGAGCAGGGTGCCCACGGTCCGGTCGACGTTGGTCACCTCCACCTCGGCCCTGACCGGGGTGCCGTTCTCGATGGCCGGTCGGCAGGCCTCGAGGAAGGCGTGGTCGAGGGCCCGATCGAGGCCGTGGTCCTGCTGGTTGACACAGTGCCGCACCGCCCCCTCGGGGAGCTCCGGCTGCATCAGGATCGGGCTGAGTTCGAGCCCGGAGGCCTTCCAGTGAGTGACCGCCTCGTCGGCGTCGATGAGGTCGACCCTGCCGATGGCCTCCTCCAGTGAGCGCAGCCCCAGGGCGGCGAGGTACTCCCGGACCTCTTCGGCGATGTACTCGAAGAAGGTCTCCACGAACTCCGGCGTGCCGCTGTAGCGGGCCCGGAGGGTGGGGTTCTGGGTGGCGATGCCGACCGGGCAGGTGTCGAGGTGGCAGACCCGCATCATGATGCAGCCCGACACCACCAGCGGTGCGGTGGCGAAGCCGAACTCCTCGGCCCCGAGGAGGGCCCCGACGATCACGTCGCGGCCGGTCTTCATCTGGCCGTCCACCTGGACGACGATGCGGTCCCGCAGATCGTTGGCCATCAGGGTCTGCTGGGTCTCGGCCAGGCCGAGCTCCCAGGGGATTCCCGCGTGCTTCTGGGAGGTCAACGGGGTCGCACCCGTCCCGCCGTCGTGCCCCGAGATGAGCACGACGTCCGAATGGGCCTTGGCCACTCCGGCGGCCACCGTGCCCACGCCGACCTCGGCCACCAGCTTCACGTGCACCCGGGCCACGGGGTTGGCCGACTTGAGGTCGTGGATGAGCTGGGCGATGTCCTCGATGGAGTAGATGTCGTGGTGCGGGGGCGGTGAGATCAGGCCGACGCCGGGGGTCGAGAACCTCGTCTTGGCAATCCACGGGTAGATCTTGTACCCCGGGAGCTGGCCCCCTTCGCCCGGCTTGGCCCCCTGGGCGATCTTGATCTGGATGTCGTCGGCATTCACCAGGTACTCGGAGGTCACCCCGAAGCGGCCGGAGGCCACCTGCTTGATGGCGCTCCGGCGGAGGTCGCCGTTGGCGTCCGGCGTGAACCGCTCCGGGTCCTCCCCGCCCTCGCCGGTGTTGGACCGCCCCCCCAGGCGGTTCATGGCGATGGCCAGCGTCTCGTGGGCCTCGGCGGAGATCGAGCCGTACGACATGGCGCCGGTCGAGAAGCGGGCCAGGATGGCCGATACCGGCTCCACCTCCTCGATGGGAACCGGTGGGAGATCGCCCACCTTGAGGTGCATAAGGCCGCGGAGCGTGGCCAGGTGCGCCGACTGGTCGTCGACGGCCTTGGTGTACTCCTTGAACACGTCGTAACGCTTGGACCGAGCGGCGTGCTGCAGCTTGAACACCGTCCGGGGGTTGAAGAGGTGGTACTCCCCCTCACGGCGCCACTGGTACTCCCCCCCCACCTCGCGCTCGCGGTGGGCCAGCTCGGTCGGGCGTTCGAGGTGGGCGGTCCGGTGTCGCTGGGCCACCTCGGAGGCCAGCACGCCGAGGCCCACCCCCCCGATGCGGGACACCGTCCCGGTGAAGTACTCGTCGATGACCTCGGGGGCGATCCCCACCGCCTCGAACACCTGGGCACCCGTGTAGGAGGCCACTGTGGAGATGCCCATCTTGGACATCACCTTGACGATGCCCTTGGACGCCGCCTTGATGTAGTTCTTCTGGGCCTGGCGCGGGGTCACGTCGGTCAGGAGGCCCGACGCGATCATGTCGTCGATGCTCTCGAAGACCAGATAGGGATTGATGGCGGCGGCACCGAATCCCTTGAGGAGGGCCATGTGGTGCACTTCGCGGGCGTCACCGGTCTCCACGACCAGGCCCACCTGGGTCCGGGTCTTCTCCCGCACCAGATGGTGGTGGACGGCGGACACCAGCAGCAGCGAGGGGATCGGCGCCCACTCCGCCGTCGAGTTGCGGTCCGACAGCACGATGACGTCGGCCCCCTCCTCGATGGCCGCGCTCACCCGGCTCCGCACGTCCTCGATGGCCGAGGCCAGCGCCTCGCCGCCGCCGGCCACCGCGAAGAGCCCGTCGATGGCGAAGGCGCGGAACCCGGGGGTGGAACCGTCCTCGTTGATGTAGAGCAGCTTGGCCAGGTCGTCGTTGTCGATGACCGGCATGGGCAGCACGATCTGGCGGCACGACTCCGCCGTCGGCTCGAGGAGGTTGGCCTCGGGACCCACGGTGGACAGCAGTGAGGTCACCAGCTCCTCGCGGATGGCGTCCAGCGGCGGGTTGGTCACCTGGGCGAAGAGCTGGGTGAAGTAGTCGTACAGCAGACGGGGCCGGTCGGAAAGCGCGGCGATGGCGGTGTCGCTGCCCATCGAGCCGATCGGCTCGGCCCCGGCCTTGGCCATGGGCTGGAGGATCAGCCGCAGCTCCTCGTTGGTGTAGCCGAAGAGACGCTGGCGGCCGACCACCGAGGCGTGCCGGGGAGTGAGCATGGTACGCGGGGGCAGGTCGTCGAGCTGGATCTGCCCGGCCTCGAGCCATTCGGCGTAGGGATGCTCGCCGGCCAGGGCACCCTTGATCTCGTCATCGTCGACGATCCGGCCCGCTGCCGTGTCGACCAGGAACATCCGTCCGGGCTGCAGACGGCCCTTGCGCACCACATTCACTGGTGGGACCTCGAGCACGCCCACCTCGCTGGCCAGGACCACCAGGCCATCGTCGGTCACCCAGTAGCGGGCCGGGCGCAGCCCGTTCCGGTCGAGGACGGCGCCGATCACGGTGCCGTCCGTGAAGGCCACCGCGGCCGGGCCGTCCCACGGCTCCATCAGTGCCGAGTGGTAGCTGTAGAAGGCCCGTCGGGCCGGGTCCATGGTCCGGTGGTTCTCCCACGCCTCGGGGATCATCATCAAGACGGCGTGGTGCAGGGGCCGTCCGCCGAGGTGGAGGAGCTCGAGGACCTCGTCGAACGAGGCCGAGTCGCTGGCCCCCGGGGTCACGACGGGGAATGCCCGCTCGAGCCCGGGGATGAGGTCCGAGGCGCAGAGGGATTCGCGTGCCCGCATCCAATTGCGGTTGCCGGCCAGGGTGTTGATCTCGCCGTTGTGCGCCATGTACCGGTAGGGATGGGCCAGCGGCCACGAGGGAAAGGTGTTGGTGGAGAAGCGCGAGTGCACGAGCGCCAACCCGCTGGTCACCCGCTGGTCGGACAGGTCGGGGAAGAACTCCGCGAGCTGACGGGAGGTGAGCATTCCCTTGTAGGTGATGGTGCGAGCCGACAAGGACGCGAGGTAGCAATTGTCGATCTGGTGCTCGGCCCTCTTCCGCACCACGAACGCCAGACGGTCGACGGCCAGCGCCGGATCCCCAGGACTGAGCACGGTGTCCACGGACGGGGCCACGAAGAGCTGGTGCATCGAGGGCCGGGCGGCGTCGGAGATCGACCCCAGCGTGGCTTCGTCGATCGGGACGTCGCGCCAGCCGATGACATCGAATCCCTCGTCCTGGGCCAGCTTCCCGATGGCGGCCCGGGCCGCTGCGGCCTCGGCGCCGTCCCGGGAGAGGAAGGCGATCCCGGTGGCATAGCGACCCGGGGCCGGCAGTTGGAAGTCGACCTCGTCCGCATAGAAGTCGTGCGGGACCTGGATCAGGATGCCCGCCCCGTCCCCGCTGTCATCCTCGCTGCCGGTCGCCCCCCGGTGGGCGAGGTGCTCGAGTGCGGAGATGGCCTGGCGGACGAGGCCGTGGGAGCGGCGCCCGTGGAGATCGGCCACCAGGGCAACCCCACAGGCATCGTGTTCGAACCTCGGGTCATAGAGCCCACCACGCGGGGCACGGTTCGCAGCGGCACCGGCAGACGCCGCCGGCCGCCGCCGGTCCACCGGGGTCGAGGTACGGGCGCCGTCGTCCATGCCTTGGAATGTCGTCATCGGGTCGCTCCAACGAGGGAAGTGGATCTACCCGCCCGGGACGACGCTGGCCCATGCGCGGTCCGTAGATGGTACACGCCCCGGACCCGCTTCCTGGTGTGGCCGCGCCCCTGCACCGGCCCCGGATGCCTCGGGGCGGCCGTAGCATGTGTGCATGGCCACCGACCCGCCCGGCGATGCGATTCCGGTGGGGGCCGGCAGCAGCAGCAGGCACGGATGCCCCGGCCCACACGGCGCTGCCCTGACCGGATGATGACCACCGCCGGCAATCCCCCGGTGGCCCTGACCATCGCCGGATCGGACTCGGGCGCCGGGGCGGGCATCCAGACCGACCTCAAGACGATGAGCGCCCTCGGCGTCTTCGCCACCACGGCCATTACCGCGGTCACCGCCCAGAACACCACCGAGGTGGTTCTCGTGCACCACGTTCCCGTTGAGGTGGTCGAGGCCGAGATCACCGCCGTGCTGACCGACCTCCCGGTGGCTGCGGTCAAGACCGGGATGCTCGGGACCACGGAGGTGGTCCGGGCCGTGGCCCGGCGCGCCGCCGCCGGTGATCTGCCCCTGCTCGTGGTGGACCCGGTCATGGTGGCCTCGAACGGCCGTGTATTCCTGCCGGAGGAGGCCGTCGAGGCCTACCGGGTCGAACTCCTGCCCCACGCCCTGATCACCACGCCCAACCTGTGGGAGGCCGCGCTGCTGGCCGGGGTCGACCCCTCCTCCGTGGGCGATGTCGACGCCATGGCCGACGCGGCCCGGCGCATCCACCGGCTCGGACCGGCCTGGGTGCTGGTCAAGGGCGGCCATCTCCCCGGCGTCGAGTCCCCCGTCGGGGCCGGGACACCGAAGCTGGTCCCCGACGTCCTCTTCGACGGCGAACGCCTCACGGTCCTGGAGGGGGAACGGATCGACACCCCCAACACCCACGGGACCGGATGCTCGCTGTCCGCGGCCATCGCCGCCCTGTTGGCCTCCGGGTCAGACGTGCCCGTGGCCGTGGCCTCCGCCACGGAGTTCGTGAGCGCGGCCCTCGCCGGCGGCCGCGAGTGGCGACTGGGCCGAGGCCATGGGCCGCTCGATCACTTCGGATGGTCGGCCCGGCCCCGGGCCGGCACCACCGCCCACCCCGGTGCCGGAACATGACAGTGGCCGGGCCCAGAGGACCCGGCCACTCCCCCCCCGTCCCCACAGGATCCTGTCGCCACTTGGATCGGTTGCCCCTCCTCATGACAGGCCCCAGGGGCCTGTCGATGCTGGACGTATTGTGAGGGATCGGTTGCCAATTGTAAACATCTGGTTAACGACTATCACTCTGAGTGACGCATTCGACTCCCATAGTGGCGCTGGCAACGACCGTCGCTCGTCCTAAGTTGGGGGTACGGACACCGTCCGGTCGCACGCACTCGCCCGGCTGGTCGCCTGGGGACGTGTCGGCATCGGCGTCACCGCCCTGGCCGCCCCGACCGCTGAAGCGGGCCGTTCCGCCATGATCGGTGGCATCGGGGGTGCGCGTTCAGTGCCCTGCGACCACCGCCGAGGCCGGCGGAATGACTCCTGGTCCTGTGGCGAGGCAGGACGCCCGCACCGCCGGGTCGGCGGCGGCGTGCAGCACCGGGGGTCGAAGGAAGGCCGGTGGCCGGCTGAAGTCGACCATGTCCAAGAGGTCGTTGGCCGCGGCGTCCCTCCTGGTTAGCGCGGGCAGGTTCCACTTGGTCTCGACCAGGCGGAGGACCGAGGTGTGGTCGTACACGGAGTGGGAGACGTGGCCCTTCCGTGCGTAGGGGCTGACCAGCCCGGCCGGTACCCGGAACCCGAGGCGGTCGAAGGCTCCGGGGACATCGGTCGGTGCCAGCATCGGGGAGACGTCATCGGGGGTCACCGCCGCAGGGGGAGGCACGTGGTCGTAGTACCCGCCGTACTCGTCGTAGGTCCAGACAAGGAGCGACCTGGCCCACTTCGGACCGGACAGCACCGCGTTGACCGCCTGGGCCAGGAAGGCATCTCCGTACTGGATGTCCTGGGGGTCCTCCTCCGACTGCTTGTCGAAGTCGGGGTCGACGAGGGAGAAGCCCGGGAGGTCGCCCGAGGCGCAGTCGGCGTAGTACTGGGCGATAGGGGCCAACCCCGCGGCGATCGACGGGTGGGAGAGTGAGGAGATGAACACCCCGGCGGTCGGCAAGGTGGAGTAGTAGTTCTTCCACGAGATCCCGTGCCTGTCCAGCAGGTCGAAGACCGTCCCGTTGGGTGGAAGGGCGGTCGGGAAGGTGTCGTCGATCAGCCCGAGCGACGTGCCGGCCACCAGGTAACGGCGATTGGGGTACGTCTGGGCCAGCACCGACGAGAAGTATCGGTCTGCGACGGGGAACGTCGCAGCCAGCGAATTGGTGAACGGCAGGTCGGCGGGCGTCCAGTACCCCATGGCGACCGGGCCCGAGTCGCTGATCACGAACCCCTGGTTGGTGCCGCCCGAGAACTGGATGTGCGAGGCGTTCCAGCTCTGGGACGGTTTGCCGTCGAGCTGGCACGGGGTGGACATGTGGAACGATCGGATCCGGTTGCCCCGGCCGTCCGGGTTGGTCGCGTCGGGCAGTCCGTCGGGGCCCCTGGCCAGCACGTCACCGCGGCCCAGGGCGCCCAGGATGTTGTCGAAGGAGTGGTTCTCCATCATGACCACCACCATGTGGTCGACGTCGGGGAGCAGGTCGCTCCCCACCGGCACCCTCGGATCGGGAGGCGTTCCCACCCTGCGGGCGGACCGTGCCGGCCCCGAAGCGGTCGTCGACGACGGAGCGGACGAGGGGCCCCCGCCGCAGGCCGCCAGAGCGGCACCGGCAATGCCCAGCGCTGCAGTGCCGAGCAGGGCCCGGCGGCTCACGACCAGGCCATCGCCTTCCGGCGACACCGGCCGAGGATCCGGATCGTACCGTGCCACCGTTGCACCCCTTCCGTCCGGACCCGTCTCCCCGGGCCGGTCCTCCGGAGTGTATCCACAGGCACCCGAACGAAGGTGACCGAGCTCCCGCCGGTAGGATGCGGAGGTCATGGTCAGCACCACCCCGGACGTCTCGTCCCCGCCGTCTCCGCCAACCGACACGGTCGACCCGACCCGGCGCACCTATCAGCAGGCGTCGCTGCGGGGACCGGCGCTGCTCGTGCTTGGCATCGCCGTCTTCATCGTCGTTGTCGGCGTCGTGGGCTCGGCGCTCACCTCCGGGAACCACACGACCCTGTCCGCCCAGCGGATCACCATTCCCGGCGGCAACGTCGTCCTGCTGACCCCGGCCACCTCCGCACTGCACTCGATCGTCGGCGTCGGCAATCCCCCCTCCGACATCCTCGGCACTCTCGCGGTCCCTACCGGCAGCCGGGTCACGGGCACGGTCGACTCCGACCAGGGCGCGGCCCAATTCGACCGGACGGTCACCTTCACTGTCGGCCTCTCTTCCGATCAGGTGGTCGCCCTCTACCGGAAGCTGCTCCCACACCTCGGTTGGCAGGTCATCTACTTCGGTACCGGAGCCCAGCGGGGTGGGCAGGGGACCGAGGTGCTGGCCAAGCACGGGAGCGGCGACGGGTACTACTGGGAGGTTGGTGCAGTCGTCTCACCGACCACGTCGACCGGCACCACGCCGTTCTCCCTCGAGCTGTTCCAACTTCCCGACGGCAACTGAACGGCCGCCGGGTCGTCGGCCTGCCCCAGCATCCAGGCCCACAGGAACAGATTGATCGGGTACAGGAGATAGCCCACCCGGGTCGCCGGGGCCAGCAGGATGGCGATGAGCATGACCCATCCGGTGAGGGCGGCGACCCCGGCGGCATCCCGGGGCGGCTTCCTCAGCAGATGCCGGATCAGGACGGCGACCCCCACCACCACCACCACCGCCACATACGGTCGGTGGATCCCGGGGAAGGCAGAGACCAGCATGTGACCGGGAAGCGCACTGCCGGCCGGGGACGACACGCCGGCCAGGCCCAGGGGGAAGCGGATCACGTTGTCGACGAACGCCGAAGGGTTGCGCAGGGCCACCGGGACGATCACCGGCACCACGACGACGACGACGCCCACCACATACCGGACGACGGCCCGGTGCCTTCGCTGGTCGTAGGCGCCCCACAGGGCAAGGAGGACCAGGGGCCACGCCGTGAACTTGAGTGACGACGCCGCCCCCAGCGCCAGTCCGGCCAGGAGTGGTCTTCGGCGCTGAAGCGCCACCAGCCCGAGCAGCATCAGTGCGACCACCGGCATGTCGTCACCCCCGGTGGACAGAGGGAGCGCTGCAGTGGGCAGTACGGTGAGGGCCTGGAGGGCGCGGAAACGGGCGTCCGAGGGAGGCCGGATCCGGCTGAGGGCGACGAGTGTGATGACCGCCGAGAACACCAGGAACTGGATCCGGGCGTCGGTGAGCCGTGCCTCGTCCTTGCTGACACTGGAGAAACCGAAGATGACCATCCCGGGGAGATAGGGGTAGTACAGCTCGTAGACCGGCTCCTTGGTCTGGTGGATGAGGATATGGCCGTTGCGGTCGATCACCTGGTAGGGATCCTTGCCGTGGGCGACCCGCACTCCCGCCTGTTCGACGACCAGGACCTCGGGCTGGACATGCAGAGCGGCATTCCCCTCGGAGCGCCAAATCACCTCCATGGTCAGCGGAACGACAGTGGCGCCGAAGAGGACGACGAAGAATGCGACCACGCGGGCGGACTTCCGCCACCGCACTCCCGACCGGGACGGTCGCGCGTCCTCGGACGCCTCACCGCTGCCGGGCCGACCGGCCTCCCCTGTCCGCCGGCCGGCGACGGTGGACCGCCACCCCGCCAGCGCCGTCACTCCCGTCGCCACCAGATAGGGGCCCACGGCCATCTGACCCCACTGCCGATAGAGCGGGATGCCCACCGCCAGCGCGGTCACCCCGGCGAACAGCGCCGAACAGCCGTAGAGCAGCGCGTCCCGCCACTCGGGTGAGAGGCGCCTGAGGCCGAACAGGAACCGGCGCACTGGAACGGGGTACGCCGCCCACCGCTCGTCGCCGGCCGCCCACACAGCAATCGGGTGCGTCCACGGGCCATCGCTCGGCACGGTCGAGGGTATCACCGGACCCACCGCCGGACGGAGTGATCAGCCACCGGTCGCCGGCGCATCGTCTCCCCCCTCGGTGCGGAAGAGTGAGCGATAGAAGGACAGTTCCGCTTGGAGGCACGTCTCGATGGTTGCCGCCCGGCGGAACCCGTGCGATTCGCCCTCGAAGACGATCAGCCGGCAGGGGACCCGACAGGCCACCAACTCCTCAGCGAAGCGCTCGGACTGGGCTGCAGGCACCACCGGGTCATCGGCCCCCTGGAGGAGCAGCACCTCACCGGAGACCTGATCCGCATGGTGGATCGGCGAACGGGAGCGGTACCGCTCTGCCGCCTCGGGCCACGGCCCGACCAACGAATCGACGTAGCGGGACTCGAAGTCGTGGGTGTCGGTCGCCAGGGCCTCGAGATCGGTCACCCCGTACCAGGCCACGGCCCCGGCGAACCGTCGCGAGCGGATCAGCGCCCCGAGGGCGGTGAGCCCACCGGCACTCCCCCCCCGAATGGCCATGCGGCTCCCGTCGACCCACCCCTCCCGGTCCAACGCCGCCGCAACGTCGGCGCAGTCGTCGATGTCGGCGACACCCCACTCGCCGTCGAGGCGCTTCCGGTAGGAGCGCCCGTAGCCGCTGCTGCCGCGGTAGTCGACGGCCGCCACCGCCAGACCACGGCTGGTGAAGAACTGCACCACCGGGTCGAACCCGGACTCTGCCGCACCTGTCGGCCCGCCGTGGCAGAACACGACCAGGGGCGGGCGCGCTCCGGGCGGCCCTTCCGCCGTCGCACTGGCAGGGGCGAAGAAGAGGCCCGGCACCGGCCCGTGGTCGGTGTCCACCCGGAACGGCCGCGCCACGGAGACGTCCGACTGTGCCACCCCGACGCCCGGCGGGGCCGAAAGTCGCCGGGGTGGGAACCGGCCCTCCGGCGAGATCTCGAAGACGCCCTGTGCTTCGGTCGGGGTCGACCCGAGGACGCAGACCCGTTGGCGGCCCGTACCGGCTGCGACCGGCGAGGCGGCCACGCCCGAGAGGGTCACGCACGGCTGATCGATCTCGGTCATGAGCCAGTGGGGTGCCTGCGGCCCCTCCGTCCCCGGCTGCAGGTGGACCAGTCGATCGCGACCGTCCCTGCGCATTCGGCAGGCGATCGACCCGTCGGACAACTCGGCCATGGTCGCCTGTCCCAGCACCCAGTCAGGAGCGTGGAACTCGCCCTCGACGTCGACCAGTGGTCCGGCGACCTCGACGTCGACGTTCCCCCCGTTACCGGGTGCCAGCCGGTAGGGCAGCCACCATCCGCTGCGGTCGTCGACGAACAGCAGGCTCCCGTCGCGGCACCACTGCGGCTGTCCGACCGCCACCCCGTCGCCGCCTGCCACTCGGTGCGGTCTGCCGATCCCGACGGTCCCGTCCGCCTCGTGGAGGCGGGCGACCCGCACCTCGGAGCTGTCCCAGGGCATGGACGGGTGATCCCAGGTCACCCAGGCCAGCCACTGTCCATCCGGAGAGAGACGGGGCGAGCTCACGAAGTCCCCGCCGTCCACCAGGGACACGACCCGTTGGGAGCCGTCGACGGCCACCGCCACCAGGCGGTGCTCGGCTCCTCCGTCGGCGAGTCGCTCCTCCACCGACACCAGCCACGTTCCTTGACGGGTGACCCGACCGTCGGCGTAGCGGACGGTCGGTCCCCCTAACGGCTGTTCGGGAGTGAGCGGGAGGAGGTCGGCACCGTTTCCGACCGTGGTCCGATACCAGCGCTGATCGCCCTGGTCGACGAAGTACAGCTCGCCGTCCGCCACTGTTGCAGCCGCTCCGCCGTACTCGTGCACGCGGCTGCGCACGCTCACCGCTCCTGGGGAGACATCCGCCACCGGCGCCCCCGGCACCGAGCGGACGACCACCTGGCGGCCTCCCTCGCCCGGCCGGCTCTCCGACCAGTAGACCGGGTCCCCGTCGCTCTGCAACCCGCTACGGGAAACCTTGCCGGCGGCCACATCCGACGCTGACCACGGCGACGGCCACCAGCCGAATGCCGACTCCGAGGGGGGTACGGACGCTCTCGATGGGTCCGTGGCCTCCTCGTCGCTCATGGACTCAGTACGGTACCCGGTATGACCCCCTCCCCACCGGTCGGCAGCGGACCGGCTCCGGCCGATGTGGGCCAGGCGCCCGGCGACTACTCGGCCTTCGTTGTGGCCCGCAACGGAGATGCGGTGGATGCCGGGGTCAGCACCCGGGCCTTCGACGACCTGCCCGGGGGGGACGTGGTCATCCGTGTCGACTGGTCGTCCGTCAACTACAAGGACGGCATGGTCCTCCGACCCGGCAACCGGGTGGCAAGGGTCTCGCCACTCGTGCCCGGCGTCGACCTGGCCGGCACGGTCCTGTCCTCGCGGGATCCCTCGATCGAGACCGGAATGCAGGTGCTCGTTCACGGCTACGACCTCGGCGTGGCCCATGACGGCGGCTTCGCGGAACTGGCACGGGTCCCCTCGGAGTGGGTCGTCCCGTTGCCGACCGGCCTCAGCACCCGCCACGCCGCCATCGTCGGGACCGCCGGGTTCACCGCGGCACTCTCGCTCCATCGGCTGGAACAGAACGGGCTAGCTCCCGGGAACGGGCCGGTGGTGGTGACCGGCGCCTCGGGAGGGGTGGGCAGCATGGCGGTCATCCTCTTTGCCGCTCGCGGATACGAGGTGGTGGCCAGCACCGGCAAGACGGCGGAGCACGACTACCTGGTCGGTCTGGGCGCCTCGGAGGTCGTCGGCCGCGATGCACTGGAGGCGGCACCCGAGCGGACACTGGCCCCCGAGCGGTGGGGCGGGGCGGTGGACTGCGTGGGCGGCCCCACCCTCACCGCCGTGCTGCGGTCATTGCGCTACGGCGCCGCCGTGGCCGCCAGCGGCCTGACCGGGGGCAACACCTTCGAGTCGTCCGTCTTCCCCTTCATCGTGCGCAACGCCTCCCTCATCGGCATCGACACCGTGCGCACGCCGATCGCCCAGCGGCGCCGGGTGTGGGCGGAGATCGCCACCCGATTTCCGATCTCTGGCCTCGAGGCCATCGTCGCCTCCGAAGTGGGACTCGAGGGAGTGGCAACGGCCCTGGACGCCATCCAGGCCGGCACGGTCCGCGGAAGAATTCTGGTCGTGCCGCACGGATGACCTGGCGGGGCCAGGGGGCCGGGGGGCCCGGGGGGTCTGGGCAGGTCGGGCCGGATCAGGCGCCGGATGCCGTCGACTGGCTGTTCGATCCGGTGGCCAGGAACACCGGGGACACCACCAGGGTCCCCCCACCGCACGGGGACAGCGTGGCGGTGACGACCAGATGGTCGGTGGCGTTGGGAGGCGTGACCTCGAGCGAGGCAGAGGTCGGGCACGATGTCTCGTTGCCCACCGGAACATCGGAGTACCCGATGTTGAAGTAGGCCGACTGACCACTGGAAAGGGTCACCGTCGTCGGGGCCATCGACGTGAAGCTGTAGTTCCCTTTGCGGACCACGTTGGTCGGCAGTGTCGCCCCTCCCGGCCCGAGCATCTGGAGGCCCGGGTAGCCGCCGAGGATGCAGGGCGTCGTGGCCGTGCTCCGCAGGCCCACGGTGGTCTCGATGGTCCCGGCCGCGCCGCTGCTCCCGACGATCGATCCGACAAGGCCGGCCGTCGCGCACCGCGTCGGGCCGGTCGAGGTGGTGGACGGAGCCGGCGTCGAGGTGGTGGACGGAGCCTTGGTCGTGGACGAGTTCGACGGGATCCCGCTGGTGGATGTGCGACCTGCGGTGGTCGACGATGATGACGACCCCGAAGAGCACGCCCCGAGTGCTCCACCTCCGATCGCCAGTCCGGCCATCAGACCGATACCGCGTACTCCCTTGGTGAGCTTCGTCACCCCGCTGCCTCCCTCATCTGCGCCGGTCGCCGAACGTGTTCAGGGAGAGAAGTCCTCCGGCCGAATGGTGTCGAGAAAGTTCCGGAATTCGCCGACCAACTCGTCGGGGTTGGCATTCTCTTCCCCTGCATCGGCCTCCTCGTCCTCCTCCTCGTCCACGGCGAGCATGATGCCCTCGGCATCCATGAGGTCGTCGGCCACGAAGAGCGGGGTCCCGGTGCGGACCGCCACTGCCACCGCGTCCGAGGGACGGGACGACACCGGGATCTCCCGATCCCCGTGCCGGAGCACGATCTCGGCGTAGTAGGTGGCCGTCCGCAATTCGGTGATCACGATCCGCACGACGTCAGTGCCCAGGGCGTCCAGCAGGTCCCGGATCAGATCGTGGGTCATGGGGCGGGGCGTGTCCATGCCCTGGAGGGCAAAGGCAATGGCCGTGGCCTCCGGTGCGCCGATGAAGATCGGCAGCGTCCTCCCCAGCCCGTCGGACTCCTGGAGAAGGAGCACGGGCGTGTTCGACTGGAGGTCCACCCGCACCGCCCGAAGCCGCACTTCGACCATGGACCAAACCTACTCGCCACCGCGGTCGCTTGTGTCGGAATTCGACCGACTGCGAGCCTGCTCCGAGGCTACCGCCGTCGTTCGGAGCCCTCGACGGCGGGTCGGTCAGCCGTCGAGCAGGTCTCCGAGGGCGGCGCGCAGCAGGGAGCCGCGCAACTGCTGGCCCAGGCGGGTGAGTTCGTCCGCCGTTTCGTGGGCCCGGGCCCTCGCGTCAGGATTCCTCTGTCGGACCAGCGGGATCACGATCTGCTCGACGAATCCGGCCTCGCGGTCGGCGGCGTTCTTGTAGAGCCGCAGATGGCGCGGTTCGATTCCGAACCGGGCGAAGCCCGCCGCGAGGTTGGCGACGGCCATCGCCTCCTGGTCGAAGAGCTGTTGGCCCGCCACCGTGTTCGCGGTCAGCAGCCCGTACTCCTGCAGTTCACGGAGGGTGCCGACGGAGAGGCCGCACGCCGTCGACAGGTCTTCGACGGACAGGCTGGCCCCGTTGAGGTCGATCGCGGTCGTGCCCGCACCGGAGGCCGCAGGCGAATCCGGCGACTCCCCCGCCGGAGGGGTCGGTGCGGCCACCGGTGCGCCTGGCGAGGCAGGCTGGGTGATGGTCGGCGCGGTCGGCGCGGGAGCGGGAACGTGTGGTGTCGCCGAGGCGTCGCTCCGACCCGCCCGCGATGTCGGTTCCGTCGCCTGTTCCGTCTTTGCCGCACCCGGCTTGGGGGGCGACTTTCGCCTGGCGGTGGTCCCGGCGGCGACGTTTCGAACGGAGGAGTGTCCCGGAGCGGGGGTAGGTGCGGCCGGGGCGGTGCCGGATGCACCGGAGCCCGATGCCGACGGTGCCGCGCCGAAGGTGGTGAGGTTCGGGACCCCGGTGCTGACGGCAGCATGGGAGACGGGTTCGATCCCGGGGAGCGTGGGTCCGTCCGCGATCAGCGACGTGGGAGCATCGACGGGCGGCTCTGCGTCGCCTGCGCCGCGTGAATGTCCCGCAGCCGAGGTCCTGTGGCCGACCAGCACCGGCTCATCGGCGTGGTGGGTTCCGGCTCCCGAGCCGGCGTGGGCCTCACCGGAGCGATCCCGAGCGGGAGCAGCCTGCGCCTCGCCATGGCCCGGTGCCGAACCGTTGGCATCGTCGTCGAGCCGGTCCTTGATCACCTTGAGCGGCAGGAAGTTCTCCCGTTGCTGGCGCAGCACCCAACGCAGTCGCTCGACGTCGTGCTCGTAGAACTTGCGGTAGCCCGAGGGCGTCCGTTCGGGGTTGACCAGCCCCTGGCTCTCGAGGAAGCGGATCTTGGAGATGGTGACGTCGGGGAACTCCTGGCGCAGCAAGGTCAGGACGTCACCGATCGACAAGTACGACCTCGAACTCACTGTTGTCCCCCAATGCGAGGTGCTGTGTGCTCTGTCACTCTCACTCGCCCGTCGCCACCAGATACAACAACTTGAACTTCCCGATCTGCACTTCGTCGCCGCTGGACAGCCGCGCTTCTTCGATCCGCTCACGATTCACATAGGTGCCGTTGAGCGAGCCCACGTCCCGGACGGATGTCACCTGGTTTCTCGTCACGAACTCCGCGTGCCGACGGGACACGGTGATGTCATCGAGGAAGATGTCGCTCTCGGGATGCCGACCGGCCCGGGTGAGGTCGGATTCGAGCACCATTCGGACGCCTTCGTCCGAACCGCGCTTGACCACGAGCATCCCCACGCCGCGTGGCAGCTCCAGCAGCCCGGCAGGAGTCTCGATGTCGCCGGCATCCGCCTGATCCTCCACCGGCTGGACGGACACCGAGGTATCCGGGGCGGAGGTGACCATGGATGCCCCACACGAGGAGCAGAAATTGACGCCGGCCGGATTGCGGTGGCCGCAGCTGTGGCAGAACACGCCAACTACGGTAGCCGCTCTCAACCGTGTGCTCCCCTGGTCCGACGGCCGGCTCGGGGGATCAACCGTCGGTCAGTTGCCGGTAGGCGCCCGAATCGAGCAGTGCGTCCAGCGAGGAGGGATCGGCGAGGACGATCTCGCAGATCCACCCTTCGCCGTACGGGTCGGCGTTCAGCTTCTCCGGAGCGTCGGACAGGGCGGAGTTGGCGGCCACCACCTCACCGGCGACCGGGGCGTAGATCTCCGACACCGACTTGGTCGACTCGACCTCGCCGAGCAGCCCTCCGGCCTCCACCGTGGTCCCCGGGGAGGGAAGGTCGACGAAGACCACGTCCCCGAGCGCGTCCTGGGCGTAGTCGGTGATCCCCACGGTGATCCGATCGCCGTTGGGACGGGCCCATTCGTGATCGGTGGAGTAGCGCAGTTCGTCCGGCACGTTCATAGGTGCGGACGATACCTGACACTCGGCTGCCGCGCTGATGAGCTGGTCAGGTGGGAGATGTGCGCGGAGTCCCGTGCCGGTCAGCGCAGCAGCTGCTCGAGGCGGACCGCATACTCCTGCGCCCTGGCCTCGGACTGGGCGTCGCTCGGGGCCTCCGCCCAAACATGGGTCACCGGCTCCTCCGGGTCGGGCAGCACCAGTGCCCATCCGTCCTCCTCGATCACCTTGACCCCGTCCACCAGGACCAGATCGCGGCCCTGGGACCGCTCCACCAGCGTGCGCATGACCATTCCCTTCTGGTCCCATGGGGTGTGTACGGCCTGGTGGGCGATGTGGACCGGGGGAAGTTGCGCGACCAGATCGGACAGCTTCCCCCCGGCGGTGGTGAGGAGGGCGATCAGGTTGACCAGAGTGGCGGCCCCGTCGAAGGCAGGCAGGAAGCAGGGGAAGATGAATCCGCCCGACTGACTGGCCGCCAGGGCCACCTGCTCCGAATTTGCCACCTCCATCAGGTGGGAGGCGGAGAGCTTGGTCCACAGGATCTCAGCCCCCGCCTTCCGGCAGATCTCCTCCGCGGCCCCGCTGGCTGCCACCGGCAACGCCACTCGGGCGCCGGGCTGGGCCTCGGTCACCAGGGTCAACAGTGCGAGGAGGGCCTCGTCGTGGGTCAGGGTATGTCCGAGGTCGTCCACGATGGTCACGAACTCTCCGCCAGGGTCCAGGATCGCCCCGAGGTTGGCGCCGGACGCCCGCACCAGCTCGGAGACCCGGGCGGCGCTGGCCTGGTGGTCGAAGGTGAGCACGCTGGCCGTGTTGGCATACGGATTGACGACCAGCACCTCCGCCTCCAGTTTGGCCAGGAGGTTGGGCATGACGAAGCTGGCGGTCCCGAACGAGTAGTCCAGCACCAGTTTCAGATCGGTCGACCGGGCTGCCGTCAGGTCGACCGAGTCGATCAGCGCCGCCGTGTAGTACTCGAGCGAACGGGGCGGAAACCCGATGTCGCCGATCTCGCGGGCCAGCACCCGACGGAAGTCCTCGCGGTAGTAGAGCCGCTCGATCTTGCGCTGGGTGGTTTCGTCGACGTCGATCCCGTCCTTGTCGAAGAACCGGAGGACCACCGACTGCGGGTCGTCGGGGACAAGGCGAACGGTGATGCCGGCCATGCTCGACGATGACGTGATCTGGAATCTCGTCACCGGGACGGTCGCCGCCTCGAGGTCGTCGACGTTGATGCCGGCCGCGTTGCAGCCCACCATGATCGCCCGCTTCAACACCCGTGCCGCCCTGCTGGTGTCCCTCGACGTGGTGACCCTCGCCCCCTTCTCGAAGGTCGACGCCCAGGCCATGGACAGGCGGACGGCCAGCTCGGGGCTGATGTCCACGTTGGCCAGTCCCTGCACCCCGTCCCGGCCGAACAGGGACCGCGCCCCTCGTGACTCCCAGACGATCGACGAGTTGACGATGGCGCCCGCCTCGACCGTCTTGAAGGGGTAGATCTTGACCCCCGCCCTGATCTCGGCGTGGGCGCCCACGAAGCACTCGTCCCCGAGCACGACCCCCTCCTCGCACCGGACCCCCTGGCGCAGGTCCGATCCACGGCCGAGCACGCTTCCGTCGATCCGGACCCCTGAACCAAGATAGGTGTTGTCATGCACGACCGACCGCTGGAGTACGGCGTTGTCCCCGATCCGGATGTTGCGCCCCAGGGTGCAGTGGGAACCGAGCCTGGCACCCGGGCCGATCACGCAGTTGTCACCGATGACCGCAGGGCCCTCGATCGCCACGCTGGGGTCGATCTCCGCCCCTTTGCCCAGCCAGACGCCGGGCAGGAGCTGGAACCCGTTGATGTCCACCTGCACTTTCTGGTCGAGGATGTCCTGGTGCGACTTGAGATATGCCTCGAGGGTGCCCACGTCCTCCCAGTAGCCTTCGGCCACGTAGCCGTAGAGCGTCTTGCCCGCCGCAAGGGCCGCGGGGAACGACTCGCCCGAGAAGTCGACCGGCTGGCCCTCGGGGATGAAGTCGAAGATCTCGGGCTCGAGGACGTAGATGCCGGTGTTGATGGTGTCGCTGAACACCTGTCCCCAGGTCGGCTTCTCGAGGAACCGCTCGATGGATCCGTCCTCACGGGTGATGACGATGCCGAACTCGAGCGGGTTGTCGACCGCCTTCAGGGCCAAGGTGGCCAGACCGCCCCGGCGATCGTGGAAGTCGACAATCTGAGTCAGGTCGATGTCGGTGAGCACGTCTCCGGAGATGACCAGGAACCGCTCGTCCAGCTCGTCGCGGGCGTTACGGACCGAGCCGGCGGTGCCCAGTGGGGTGGACTCGGTGGCGTAGACCATGCGGACGCCGAACTCCGATCCGTCCCCGAAGTACGTGCGGATGGAATTGGCCATGAAGGCCACCGTTACCACGATGTCCTCGAAGCCGTGCTGGCGGAGCAGATTGACGACATGCTCCATCATGGGGATGTTGACCATGGGAAGCATGGGCTTGGGCTGATTGGAGGTCAGGGGGCGGAGCCGTGTGCCCTCGCCGCCGGCCATGATGACTGCTTTCACGATGTCGCTCCTTCTGTCCTGGCCTTCCGGCCGGCCGCCAACGCCTTCCTCGCCACCGGCAGGTAGGTGCCGGCCGCCACCCACGCCAGGGTCAGTCCGATGATCCCCGTGACCCAGGCGAGGACGAGGAAGGGGCCCTGCCAACGGGCGTCGCCGTCACCGAGCAGAAAGGCCGGGTAGGAGAACATCAACGCGAACGTACCCGCCTTCCCCACCCACAGGACATCGATCCGCTTGGCCCCCAGCGAGGCCAGCAACAGCACCGCCACCGAAACGACCACCTCACGGGCCAGGGTTGCCGCACCGAACCATATCGGTACGGCGCCGTGGATGGTGATGGTGATCACCGCAGTGGCCACCAGCACCCGGTCCGCCACCGGGTCGAGCACCTTGCCGATGGTGGAGACCTGGTGGTAGCGGCGGGCCACGAAGCCGTCCACCCAGTCGGTGGCCCCGAGGGCGGCCAACAGCAACGCCGCCGCGATCTGTCGGTCGGCACCGAACAACAACCACACGAACAGCGGGATGCAGGCCAGCCGGACCAGAGTGATGGCATTGGGCACCGTGACGATCCGGTCGAGGCCAGGGTCCTCTGGCGCGGCGTCGTGTCCCACCGTCGAAGTCGCACCGCCTCTGGTTCCCGAGCCCACGCCGTTGGCACCATCCACGCCCCGAGTCTACGAGCAGGGCTGCCTCCAGCCGAACCGGTGTACCAGATCCGTCGCCGGCGGTCACCCCTAGGCTGTCTGCACGCCTCCGTCGGTGCCACCTTCCCGTCACCACCCTCCATGAAAGCCGCTTCCCCCGATGAGCCCACCGGACGCACGGACCACCATGACGCCGGGCATGGTGGCCCTGTTCGCCGTGGCGTGTGGCGTCTCGGCAGCAAACCTCTACTACGCCCAACCACTCCTCCCGCAGATCGCCCGCGACCTGCACGCCGGATCCGGCCGCACGGCGTTGGTGGTCACGTCCGCCCAGATCGGTTACGGGATCGGGCTGGCCCTCATCGTCCCGCTCGGCGACATCCTGATCCGGCGGCGCCTGGTACCGGCGATCCTGCTGGTGGCAGCGGCGGCGCTGCTGGTGGCCTCGGCGGCACCGGACATCACCGTCCTCATCGTCGCCGTGGCCGTGGCCGGCCTGTGCTCGGTGGCAGCTCAGATCCTGGTCCCCTTCGCTGCGTCGCTGGCTGCCGACCGGCAACGCGGGAGGGTGGTGGGCACGGTGATGAGCGGCCTGTTGCTCGGGATCCTGTTGGCCCGCACGTTCTCGGGTCTGATCGCGCAGGCCGCCGGCTGGCGCACGGTCTACGTGGTGGCCGCCGTCGTCGTCCTCGTCCTGTCCGGCCTGCTCCACCTTCGCCTGCCGGACGAGCAGACGCGCCCGCGCATCGTCTACGTGGAGCTGCTCGACTCGGTCGTCCTGCTGATGCGGACAGAGCCCGTGCTCCGGCTGCGGTCAGCGCTGGGCGGTCTGTCCTTCGCCACGTTCAACGTGATCTGGACCAGCCTGGCCTTTCTGCTGATCGGTCCGCCCTACCACTACAGCGAGGCGGTCATCGGGTCGTTCGGCCTGCTCGGCGCGGCCGGGGCCCTGGCCGCCTCGTTCAGCGGGCGCCTCGCCGACCGCGGCCTCGAGCGCCCGGTCACCGGCGGGTCGCTGGTGGTCATGGTCGGCTCGATGGCCCTGCTGGCCGCGGGGGCGCACCAGCTCTGGGCACTGGTGGCCGGCATCGTGGTCGGCGACCTCGCCATCCAGGCGGTGCACATCCAGAACCAGCAGTTGATCTTCGCCCTCGAGCCCTCGGCCCGCTCCCGGCTCAACACTGGGTACATGGTCATCTACTTCGTGGGTGGGGCGATCGGATCGGCCACCACCGGGCTGGCCTACGGCACGGGCGGCTGGCCCGCGGTCGTCGTCCTCGGGGCCGGTTACTCAGGAGCCGCCCTGGTCCTGTGGATCATCAGCGAGGTCACCGGCATCGGCCATAGGAGAGGTGCCGGTACCACCGGGACACTCCCCCACGCCTCGGCGCCGGGCTGAGCAGGGCGGATCGGCACGCGTGTCCTAGATCGGCCGGGCCGACCGGCCGTCCGGTGCCCGGCTATCCGGTGCCCGCGTCGCAGTCGCCCAGGAGTTCGACGCAGCGGGCCGCCTGCACCTCCAATCGCTGCATCATGGTGGCCAGGAGCTCCTGGCGGGCGGCCACCACTGCCCGCAGCTTCTCGTTGATCACCTTCGCCTCGAGGAGGATCTCCCGTCTCCGGGCCAGGTCTGCTCCGGACCGGTACTCCCGGCGGAGGCCGTTCAGGGCATCCTCGCCGTGGAGGATGTCCCGGATCCCCCCCAGGTCGATCCCGAGCAGGGACTGCAGTTCCCGTATGTGGAAGATCCGGCGCAGGTCGTCTCCGCTGTAGCGCCGCGCTCCCCCGGCGGAGTGGCCGGTCGGGGCCAGCAGGCCGATCTCCTCGTACCAGCGCAGCGTGCGCGGCGACACCTCGGCGAGTTCGGCTGCCTCACCGATCCGCAGCAGTGCCCGGCCGCCGCCCTCGTCGAATTCGACTCGACCGTCGCCGGTGTTCTCGCTGTCGTTCATACCTCCACCACATCGGGTAGGGCGGCGTCGATCCCGTCGATCGGAGCCGTGGAGTGGCCGCCGACGAACGACTCGTGGGCGAGGGCCTCCGACAGCTCTTCCCTGGACGGCCGACAGTCGCCGGCCCACCAGCTGAATCCCGCAGCCAACCCGCAGAGCAAGGCAGAGGCAGCGAAGGCGACCTCGAGGCCACTGTGGAAGGGACCGGAGATGAGCGAGGGGAAAAAGGACTTGCCGGTGATCACCTGGGCATGGGCCATGCCGACCTGGTGGAGGACGTTCGGTCCGAGCAGCTGGCGCATCGGGTTCACGCCGAGGAACGCGGCGAACAGGGTGGCGACCGCCGGCAGGGCGGCGACCCTGGCCGCGGTGGGGCCCGGCACCCCCTGGCCCATGAGGCCGTGACCCAGTGCTGCGGGGAGGTGGGCCGACAGGCCCACGATCATCAACGAGAAGAAGATGCCGATGGACAGTACGAATCCGGCGTTCATCGAGGTGGCCCGCATCCCCGATGCGGCGCCACGGTCCTCGGCGGGCACGCTGTTCATCACCGTGGTGGTGTTCGGAGCGGAGAACATCCCGACACCGAGCCCATTGACCAGGATCAAGAGGGCGAAGAGGGGGTAGGGGAAGTCCACCGGCAGCGCCAGCAGGAGGAGGAAGGTACCGGCGGCAGTGGTCATCCCCAGGGTGGAGAACCACCTCTGCCCGAACCGGTCCGAGAGCCTTCCGGCGACCGGGCCGGTGGCCAGAAACCCGACCGACATCGGCACCAGGTAGATGCCGGCCCACAACGGGGTCGACTCGAACGAGAACCCGTGGAGGGGCAGCCAGATGCCCTGCAGCCAGAGGATCAACATGAACTGCAGGCCGCCGCGCCCCATGCTCGAGCACAACAGGGCGATGTTGGAGCCGAGGAACGCCCGGATACGGAACAGGCTGATGTGGAACATCGGATCGGTGACCCGCTTCTCCACGTAGACGAACAGGAGGAGGAGGGCGACTCCGCCGAGCAGCTCCGCATCCACCGAGGGACTGACCCACCCCATCGACCGGCCGCCATAGGGCTCCAAGCCGTACGTCAGGCCCATCATCACCAGGACCAGTCCCCCTGCGAAGGCGACGTTCCCCAGGTAGTCGATCCGGGCCGGCGAGCGCACGCCGTTGTCGGGCAGCTTGAGGTAGGCCCATACCGTCCCGAACAGTCCGAACGGAACGCTGACCAGGAAGACCAGGCGCCAGTTGATGCCGGCCAGGAGACCACCTGCGACGAGACCGAGGAACGTCGCCGATACGCCGGCCATGATGTTGAAGCCGAGCGCGAACCCACGCTTCTCGGGCGGGAAGGCGTCCGTCAGGATGGCGGTCGAGTTGGCCATCAGCAGGGCACCGCCGATGCCCTGGACCACTCGCAACCCGATCAGCGCGCTCGCCCCGGTGGTTCCGGTGAACGGCATCAGCGCCAGGGCGATCGATGCCGCGGTGAAAACTGCGAAGCCTGCGTTGTACATGCGCACCCGGCCGAAGATGTCGCCGATGCGCCCGAAGGTAACGACCAGCACCGCGGTGACGACCATGTATCCCTGCAGCAACCAGAGGAGGTAGCCGATGTTGGACGGCTCCAACGGATCGAGGTGGATGCCCCGGAAGATGGCCGGTAACGAGATGATCACGATGGACTGGTTGAGCATCGCGATGAACACCCCGAGCGTGGTGTTCGACAGGACCACCCAGCGGGCCCGCCCCTCGGCCGCGGTCGGAACCCCCGATGTCCCGGTGACGGTCACCCCAGCAGTTTACGTCAACGTGCATTTCACTCGATGGGCCGAGTCCTCCGGCGCCGGACCGGCCGGCCGACCCGGCCTCCCGGGGCGCAGGGCCCGGTACGGCGATGTGCTAATCAGTGGCCATGCCTCGATTCGAACCGTTCACCGGACTCCGGTACGACGCCTCACGGGTCGATCCCTCGATGGTCGTCGCACCGCCCTACGACGTGATCGACCCCCAGGAGCGGACCCTCCTGGCGGCAAGGCACAGCGCGAACGCCGTCCGGGTGGAGCTCCCGGAACCCGACCACCGGGCCGGCCTCGACCGGTATGCCAACGCGGCCAGGCTGCTGGAGGAGTGGCAGGAGCAGGGAATCCTGCTCCGCGACCCTTCGCCCGCCCTCTACGCATACCGCATGACCTCGCCCGACGGACACGCCACCAACGGTGTGATCGGTGCCGTGGGCATCGACGACCAGAGCGCCGGATCGATCCTCCCCCACGAGCAGACTTTGCCCAAGGCGAAGACCGACCGGCTCGAGTTGCTCCGGTCGACCAGGGCCAACCTCTCCCCCATCTGGGGCCTGTCCCTGAGCCCCGGGCTCACCGGGCACTTCGTGCAGAGCGCGCCGCCCGATATGGAGGCCGTCGACGACGACGGGGTGCGCCACGAGCTGTGGGTCCTCGACGACCCCGAGACCATCGACGCCGTCCGCGACTCGGTGGCGAACTCCCCACTGGTGGTGGCCGACGGCCACCACCGGTACGAGACGGCCCTCACCTACCGTCGCGAGCCGGTCCGACCGGGGAGCTCGTCGGCCGGCACCGGGCGGGCGGGGGCCGACCTGCTCATGGCCCTGGTGGTCGAGCTTTCCGAGGAGCAACTCGACGTGGGTCCTATCCACCGTGTGCTCTCGGGGCTCCCCGACGGGCTCGACCTGGTCGACGCGTTTGCCTCGTGGTTCGAGGTGACCCGGGCCGGTGACTTCGACGAGCGGACCACCGGTGCCCTGGGTGCATCGGGTGCCTTGGCGCTGGTCATGCCTTCGGGCGCCTGGATGCTCTCCCCGAAGGACGGGACAGCGGAGGCCGCCGGGGCCGGACTGGACTCCTCCATGGTTGCCCTGGTCATCGCCGAGCTCCCCGATCACGATCTCGAATTCTCCAATTCGTGGCAAGAGGCAATCCGGGAGGTCGGAACCGAGCGCGCCCAGGCGGCCGTCCTCTTGCGTCCGGTGTCCGTGGGCCAGATTGCCGAATGGGCCCGCACCGGCCGTCGTATGCCACCGAAGACCACGTACTTCCGCCCCAAGCCCCGCACCGGGATGGTGTTCCGCACACTCGAGGAGCCCGGGTAGGCACGCCACCGGGGGGCGCCGTTGGCGTGCACCCCTGCGCCCACTAGCCTCCAAGGTCGGTCAATGCGTTCGAACCCACGTCAGGGGGCAGGTGGCAATGAGGCGGTTCGCCGCAGGAGCGTCCTGCGCGGCATTGATGATCACGGCAGCCGCCTGCTCCACGCAGGCGTCGGTGGCTCCTGGCGCGACGCACCACGGGGCGACCGTGTCGACCAGCCCCACCACCAGCACCGTCCCCACCACGACCACGACCCTGCCATCGGCCACGCCGACCACCGTGGTCGCCCCGGTCGTCCAGGCACCAGGATGGACCGGGTCCCTCACCAGCCTCCCCCCGGGAGGGGGATTCACCTCGCTGTCGTGCATCTCGGACACCCTGTGCGTCGCGGTCGGAGGCGGCGCCAACACTGCCGACGCCAGTGACACCACCGGGTCGGGAGTCACCGTCTCGTGGGACGGGGCCGCCTGGTCCGAACCGTCCGTCTACTACGCGGCCCCGGCCGTCGGACCGACCGTGGCCCCGGTCCTCCCCGCCGTCGCCTGCACCGGAGGGCCGTTCTGCATGATCGTGGACGGCTCGGGACACGTCAGCACCGGCGACGGGACCAACTGGTCGGTGCCCTCCTCCCTCGGAATGGGGCCGACCCTACCGGCCAACCCGTCCGACCCCGGGCCGGGCCACGCTGACTCGAGGAGTGTCGCCGTGTCGTGCCCCACGTCCACCTTCTGCGCGGTCGTCGACAACACCGGCCACACCTACACCCTGAGAGACGGGGCCTGGCTGCCGCCGCAATCCTTCGGCACCCCGAGCACCGCGCTCTACCAGGCGGGCGGTATCGGCGTGTGGTGCTCCTCGAGCTCGTCCTGCATCGCCGTGGTAGGCACGTCGATCCTCGACTGGGACGGCGGAACCTGGCACGAGGAACCGGCACCCTGGACCGCCGCACCGGATGCAGCCACGGCACAGGCCGGCGCCGTCGCCTGCCCGACCTCCACCCTGTGCGCCATCGTGCGCGACACCGGCGCGTCGTACCGCATCACCGGCAAGAGCTGGTCGCCACTGCAGACCGTCGACCCCCGGGGTGGCCTCGACTCGATCTCCTGCCCGACCATCTCGTTCTGTCTCGCCGCCGACCGCGGCGGATCAGTCGTGGCGTGGAACGGCAGCTCGTGGTCCGCACCACAGAAGGTGATTCCGACCGCGACCGAGTACACCGGGGACCCGACCACGGTGTCCTGCACGGGTAACCGGTTCTGCATGGTGATGAACGGCGACGGTGATTACGCCACCTACACCCCGGCACAACCTCCGGTGGCCGGCGGCTCCACCCCGGCCGCTCCGTAACGGATGCCGGTCAGGCCCCGATCTGGGGTCCCTACCATCGATGCCCCTACGCCGGCTGGGCCCCTCTGCCGGCTGTACCGGCCATGCCGGCCAGCGTGCACACCGTCCGCCAGTTGCGGGTGGTGGCTGTGACCCCCAGGCGCCGCTCGAAGTAGGCGTTGTTCAACTTGGTCTCGCCGTACCCGCCGGGGCAGTGGAGCACGACGTCCTGTCCGACCACTTCGAACCGGTCGGCACCGAGCCGGCCCTCCAGAGCGGCAAGGGCGGCAACCTTGCGTTGATCAGGTGGGGCGGACAGGAAGGTCACATGGAGCCTCGTCGGGTCCTCGTCCGCGTCCGCCAGCGGATTGCTGTCGACGAGGTCGAGGAGTTGGCCGGCTGTCCTGGCAACCACCGGGATCTCGAGGCCCAGGTCTGCGGCGATCCGCTCCTCGATGGCCCTGGCCGCGGCCCCAGGGGTGCCGGAGGAGGTGAAGACCACGTTTCCGCTCTGCACGTAGGTGGCCACGTCACCGAAACCGAGGCCGGTCACGAGATCGCGGAGGTCGGGCATGGCCACGCGATTGCGCCCACCCACATTGATGCTGCGCAGCATCGCCACGAACACGCCCACCGGGACCTCTCCCCCGGGCTCGGGGCCTGGTCGCCCGACCGGACGGGGCAGCGACTACTCCACCGTCCAGGACGAACCGGAACGGAGCAGTGCCCGCAGGTCACCCGGGCCCCGTCGGGCCGTTGCGTCCTCGATCTGCGCGGCCATCTGGGCGCCGTACTCGGGCCGCTCCACGTCGCGCAGCACGCCGATCGGTGTCGGCTCGTGCGGGCCCCGCGACAGGCGGCTCAACTGGAAGGCCAGGCCGGGGTTCTCACGGTGCTCGTCGTGCACCAGCAGCGCCGATTCCCCTACGTCGGCCACCTCGACCACCTCCACCGATCCGTCGCGGTGATTGACGACCCCGTGCTCACCCTCCGCCCCGAAGCGGATGGGCTCGCCGTGCACCAGGCGGATCAGCATGTCGGCCCGGTGATCCTTTCCGGTGATCCCCTCGAACGCTCCGTCGTTGAAGACGTTGCAGTTCTGGTAGATCTCCACGAATGAAGCACCGTTGTGGTCATGGGCCCGGCGGAACGTCTCCATCATGTGCTTGCGGTCCATGTCATGGGTGCGGGCCACGAAACCGGCCTCGGCACCGAGGGCCAGGCTCAACGGGTTGAACGGCTGCTCGAGCGATCCGAAGGGGGTCGACTTGGTGACCTTGGCCATCTCCGAGGTCGGTGAGTACTGGCCCTTGGTCAACCCGTAGATCTGGTTGTTGAACAGCAAGATGGTGAGGTTGACGTTGCGGCGAAGGGCGTGGATCAGGTGGTTGCCCCCGATGGACAGTGAGTCGCCGTCGCCGGTGACCACCCACACGTCCAGGTCGGGCCGGGTGGTTGCCAGTCCCGTGGCGATGGCCGGCGCCCGGCCGTGGATCGAGTGCATGCCGTAGGTGTTCATGTAGTAGGGGAAGCGCGCCGCGCACCCGATTCCCGAGAGGAACACTGTGCTTTCGCGGCGGACGCCGAGGTCGGGCATCAGCATCTGGACGGCGGACAGAACGGAGTAGTCCCCGCATCCGGGGCACCATCGGACCTCCTGGTCCGAAGACCAGTCCTTGCGGGTGGTGAGCATGACCGGGACCCCGGTGTTCTCTGCGTTGGCCAGGTCGGTCATCGGTCGGTCGCCTTTCCAGTGGACGGTGCCGAGCCATTTCCACCGGGGCCGGTCGTACTCCCGGCGGCGCTCTCGATCTGGCAAAGGATGGCCGCCTCCATGGCCGCTGCCCGGAAGGGAATGCCCTCGACCTGGGTGAAGGAGATGGCATCGACCAGGTATTCGGCACGCAGCAGCCGGCTCAACTGGCCCGTGTTGACCTCGGGGACCAGTACCCGCCGGTAGCGCCCGAGCACCTCCCCCAGGTCGGCGGGGAACGGATTGAGGTGGACCAGATGGGCCTGGTCCACCTTGTGCCCCCGTGCCCGGATCCGTTCGACACCGGCGGCGATGGCCCCGTAGGTCGATCCCCAGCCGATCACCAGGACCTCGGCGCCGTCCTCGGCGTCGAGGTCGGTGGGCGGGATGTCCAGGGCGATGCCGGCGATCTTGGCCGCCCGCAATCGGGTCATCGTCTCGTGGTTGCCGCCGTCGTAGGAGACGTTCCCCGATCCGTCCGCCTTCTCGAGCCCACCGATCCGGTGCTCGAGGCCGGCCACCCCCGGGGGTGCCCACGGTCGGGCCAGGGTCTGCTCGTCGCGGACATAGGGCCAGAAGACTTCGTTGCCTTCGGCGTCGGTGTGATTGGGTTCCGTGGCGAAGTCAGGTTCGATGGACGGGAGGTCGTCCATGTCCGGCAGCCGCCACGGCTCGGTCCCGTTTGCCAGATAGCCATCCGACAGCAGGATGACCGGTGTGCGGTACTTGACGGCCAGTCGCACCGCCTCCAGGGTCGCCTCGAAACAGTGGGACGGCGTCTTCGCCGCGACTATGGGCAGAGGCGACTCGCCGTGGCGGCCGTACATGGCATGGAGCAGGTCGGCCTGCTCCGTCTTGGTGGGGAGGCCGGTCGAAGGACCGCCGCGCTGCACGTCGATGATCAGCAGCGGGAGCTCGAGGCTGATGGCCAGCCCCATGGTCTCCGACTTGAGGTCGAGGCCCGGCCCCGACGTGGTGGTCACACCCAGGGAACCACCGAACGCAGCCCCGAGTGCGGCCCCGATGCCCGAGATCTCATCCTCGGCCTGAAAGGTCCGCACGTCGAACTGCTTGTGCTTGGACAGCTCGTGGAGGATGTCCGAGGCCGGGGTGATCGGATAGGTGCCGAGGAACAGGGGCAGGCCGCTGCGCACCGAGGCTGCGATCAGACCCCAGGCGACAGCAGTGTTGCCGGTGATGTTGACGTACTCGCCGTGCTTCTGCACGGCGGGCTTCACCTCGTAGGAGGACTCGAACAGCTCGGCGGTCTCCCCGAAGTGGTAGCCGGCCTTGAATGCCCGGAGATTGGCCTCCATCACCAGCGGCTTGCCGGCGTATCTCTCCTCGATCCAGTCGATGGTGTCCTCGATGGGACGGGTGTAGAGCCAGCTAATCAACCCCAGAGCAAAGAAATTCTTGGACCGCTCGGCGTCACGCGGCTTGACCCCGGCGCCCTTGGACACCTCGGTGGTGATCGACGTCATGGGGACCTCGTACACCGTGTACGCGGATAGCGACCCGTCCTCGAGCGGGTTGGTCTCGTAGTCGGCCTTGGCCAGGCTGCGCTCATCGAACGCATCGACGTTGACAATGATGGTGGCACCCTTCGGCAGGATGGACAGATTGGCCTTGAGGGCGGCCGGGTTCATCGCCACCAGCACGTTGGGTGAGTCACCCGGCGTCGAGATGTCGTGGTCGGAGATGTGCACCTGGAAGGCCGACACCCCGGCCAGCGTCCCGGCAGGGGCCCGGATCTCGGCGGGGAAGTCGGGGAAGGTGGCCAGATCGTTCCCCAGCAGCGCCGACGTCGTCGTGAAGCGGTCCCCGGTCAACTGCATGCCGTCACCGGAGTCGCCGGCGAACCGGATGACGACGCGGTGCAGGAGGTGGTGGGGCTTCGGGTCGGCGGTGGTGTCGGGCACCGTGCTCCTCTTCGTGCTGATCTGCCGCGCTCAGTCACCGGACTTCGATCTCGGCGCCGTGTCTTCGTCGGAGCTCGCCCGGATGAACGCCGGAACCTATGGGTTGCGTGCCACGGTGGCAGTCTACTGCCGGCCTCGCCGCCGTCTGACGCGAGGAGGCCGGCGCCCCGCCGATCAGGCGATGGTGACGGCGGGCTCCAGATAGACGTCCTGGATGGCGTGGATCAGTGCTGCGCCCTCGGCGGTGGGTCGCTGGAACGCCTTTCGACCGACGATCAGCCCCGAACCTCCGGCCCGCTTGTTGATCACGGCCGTCCGAACCGCCTGGGCCAGGTCGTCGGCACCCTTGGACTCGCCCCCGGAGTTGATCAGGGGGATCCGGCCGGCGTAGCAGTTCACCACCTGCCAGCGGGTGAGGTCGATCGGGTGGTCCGTGGTCAGCTTGCTGTAGACGAGGGGGTCGGTCTTCCCGAACTTCAGGGCATTGTACCCGCCGTTGTTCTCGGGCTGCTTCTGCTTGATGATGTCGGCCTCGATGGTCACACCGAGATGGTTGGCCTGTCCGGTGAGGTCGGCCGAGACGTGGTAGTCGGTGTCCCCCTGTTTGAAGGCCGTGTTGCGCAGGTAGCACCAGAGCACGGTGAACATCCCGAGCCGGTGGGCCTCGGCGAAGGTCCTGGACACTTCGACGATCTGGCGGTCGGCGCCCTCCGAGCCGAAGTAGATGGTCGCACCCACCCCAACCGCTCCGAGGTCCGAAGCCTGGCGCACCTCGGAGAACATCACCTGGTCGTAGGTGTTGGGGTAGTTCAGGAAGTCGTTGTGGTTCAGCTTCACGATGAATGGGATCCGGTGGACATAGCGCCGAGAAACAATTCCGAGGCCCCCCAGGGTGGTGGCGATGGCGTTGCAGTCGGCGGCGATGGCCAGGTCGCACAGGCGCGCCGGATCGAAGTAGGCGGGGAATTTGGCGAAGCTGGCGGCCGCCGAGTGCTCGATGCCCTGGTCGACCGGGAGGATCGAGAGGTAACCGGTGCCGGCCAGACGGCCGGTGTTGACGACCGTCCCGAGGTTGCGCAGGACGGTCGGGGACCGGTCCGAGTCGATGAAGACCCGGTCGAGGTGGTCTGGTCCGGGGAGGACGAGGTGCTCTGCCCCGAATGCCTTCGAGACATGCCCGAGGAGGGAGTCCGTTTCGTCACCGAGTAGTTGTTCGAGGTCCATGAAGTGAGAGCCTAACGGGCGCCGCGGGGCCGGTTCCGCGTCCGCCGCACCTTCGTCGGGGGTCCGAGGGATTCCAGGCGCTCGGCCACGTCGTAGGCATCCGGATCGACCGCCTCGATCCGCAGGAAGAGCTCCCGGGCCTTGGGGAGGTCACCGGAGCGTTCCATCAGGTCACCCAGCACGTACCACTGGCGCAGGTGGCGTTCGGCCGGATTGCGCACCAGGCGGCCCGCTCCGGCCTCCACCAGCAGCGTCACCGCGCCGGTCAGGTCCCCGCGGTCGGCCCGGGTCCCGGCCAGCACCAGGCGACCCTCCGAGAGGACCTCGGGGTCGGGAGACCCCTGACGCAGCTCGTTGTAGAGCTCCTCCACCCGTTTCGGCCGTCCCAGGGCCCGGTGGCAGTCCATGCGGACCGGGTGCTGATCGACCGAGCCCGTGAGCGCAGCGAACGCCTCGAGGTTGGGAAGTGCTGCCTTCCAGAAGCTCTGGTGGTACTGGCTGAGGCCGAGCAATTCGCGAGCGGAGGGCGCAGTGGGCACGGCATCGACCACGGTCCTCAGGATGCGGGAGGCATCCCGGTACCTCTCCCGCTCGTAGGCCCCGATGCCGGCAGCCATCCGCTCGGTGATCCGGTCCCGGAGGTGGTTCCAGTCCGGGCCGGCCGCCGAGGCCAGTTCGTTGGCGATGTCCGCCGGGAGCTCCGCAGGGGCCCGCACCGCCCGGTGCGCCGGCGGCCGGAGCTTCTCGGACGTGGACACTGTCCGAGCCCGGTCGTCCGTCCGCTCGAATCGCTCGGGAACGAACTCGTCGCTCCGTTTCCTCGCCCGGCGACGGCCTTCAGGGGTATCCTCGTCCGGCCCGTGCCCTGCGGAGCCCTCGCGAACGGTGCTGGCGCCGCGCCGGGCGACGCTCCCCCATCCCTTCCGGACCACGGGGGCCCGGGACGACCGCTCGTCCCCCTTGGCTCCCGGCCGGGAGCTCCCGTCCGTCGGTCCCCCGCCGCCCCGGTGGACGCCCTTGCCGGACGAGCTGCCCGATGGGCGACCTGATGCTCGGGATCCTCGCGGGCCGTCGTTCCGATCGGGTCGCCCCTGTCCGCTCCCGGTGCGGCCGGGCCCTTCGAAATTCCCGGTCCCACCACTGGCGGAGGAACGCTGCGAGCGTCCGGTGCCTCCGCCGGTGCCCCTGCGATCCGACCCGGACCGACCCGGTGCCCCCCGGCTGTCTCCTCCGCCGGCCCGCCCGCCCGACGAGGGACGCTGGCCTCCACCGGATCCTCGCGGGCGCGGAGAACCAGAGGGAGTGCGTGGTGCCATGGCGACCACTCTACCTGCGACGGCCGGATCTTCCGGTGTGGCGGCCCGTGCCGACCACTCCCCCCTCCGTCACCTACCCTTGGGAGCGCCTCCGGGACACGAAATCAGCACGCTCATGACTCCGACGACCCGTTCACCATCTTCTGCGCCCGGGCTTCGACCGATGCGTCCGCCGTCACCGATCCTTCTCGTGGGCCTCCTGGTGGTCGCCGCCCTGGCCGGTGCCTGCGGGTACACCGCGTCCGCCCGCTACCAGTCCTCGGAGGCAACGCCATCGAGTGGTGCCGCGCACCAACCGGCCACCGACCCGGCCTCCGCTACTGCGGTGG
>Ga0181523_10000598_pt1 | contig 40952 bp, 32 predicted proteins | sample PEATcosm2014_Bin_43_FD_119752 | JGI IMG/M metagenome (GOLD analysis project Ga0181523, IMG submission 119752) | Peatland microbial communities from MTU Mesocosm Facility, Houghton, MI, USA - PEATcosm2014_Bin05_30_metaG | ecosystem: Environmental > Terrestrial > Soil > Wetlands > Peat | place... | reverse complement strand
CTTGTACTCGACGCTCGTCGGCAACGCCAAGGTCTACCTGAAAGACGACGCCGCCCGGGAACGTTTCCTCGCCGAGCACCCCAACCACAAGGCCGATTTCCAACGGCTGAAGGGGCTGGGGGAGATGGACTTCGGCGAGCTGAGGGACACCACCATGGACCCCGGGAAGCGGTCCCTGCTCCAGATCGCCGTCGAGCAGGCGGCCATCGCCGACGAGGTCTGCTCGGTACTCATGGGCGAAGACGTTGAACTCCGCAGGCAGTTCATCCAGACCAATGCCAAGGACGTGCGCTTCCTCGACATCTGAGGCGGCGATCCACGCTGCTCCCGGCGGGGAATGGCGGGCGTGGGCACGGACAGCAACAAACGCAGTGACACAGATAGGGACACGGCATGCCAGGACGTGACAACGACAGCCGGGGTGGCTCCGACACCGAAGACGTTTCCGGATTCATCGAGCCCATCGAGATCCAAGAGGAGATGGAGCGCTCCTTCCTCGAGTACTCGATGTCGGTCATCGTGTCGCGTGCCCTCCCCGACGTGAGGGACGGGCTGAAGCCCGTCCACCGGCGGATCCTCTACTCGATGTACGACCAGCGGCTGCTGCCGGACCGGCCACACACCAAGTGCGCCAAGGTGGTCGGGGACGTCATGGGCTCGTACCATCCGCACGGCGACTCGGCCATCTACGAGGCCCTGGCCCGCATGGTGCAGGACTTCTCCATGCGCCACCCGCTGATCGACGGCCACGGCAACTTCGGCGGCACGGGACCAGACGAGGGCCCGGCGGCCATGCGGTACACCGAGTGCCGGCTGGGCCCGCTGGCCCTCGAGTTGATGAACGGCATCGACCAGGAGACCGTCGACTTCATCCCCAACTACGACGCCACCTCCGAGGAGCCGACCGTCCTGCCGGCCCGGTTCCCCAACATGCTGGTGAACGGGTCGCAGGGGATCGCGGTTGGGATGGCGACCAACATCCCGCCCCACAACCTGGGCGAGGTCATCGATGCCACGACCCACCTGCTCGAGCACCCGGACGCCACGCCCGATGACCTGATGGCCTTCATCAAGGGGCCGGACTTCCCCACGGGCGCGCTGATCCTCGGGCGCCAGGGCATCCAGGACGCGTTGCGGACCGGGAGGGGCTCCATCAAGCTGCGGGCCGTGGCGGAGATCGTGGAGGGCAAGGCCGGCGACACCCGGATCGTCGTGACCGAGATGCCCTATCAGACGTCGATCGCCTCGGTGTCGAAGAAGATCGAGGACCTGGTCCGTGCCGGCGATCTCGACGGGATCGCCGAAGCCCAGGACGACTCGTCGGGGGGAAAGACCCGACTGGTGATCCGGCTCAAGCGCGACGCCAACGCCAACGTCGTCCTCAACAACCTGTTCAAGCAGACGCCGATGCAGACCTCGTTCGGCGTCAACGCGGTGGCGCTGGTCGACGGGGTGCCGCGCACCCTGAACGTGGCCCAGATGCTGACCCACTATGTGGCCCACCAGGTCGAGGTGGTCACACGGCGCTCGCAGTTCCTGCTCGACAAGGCCCGTGCCCGTGCCCACGTGGTGGAGGGCCTGCTCAAGGCCATCGACATGCTGGACGCGGTCATCGCTGCCATCCGGGCCTCCGACGATCGGCCGGCGGCGCTCGAGGCCCTGCGGACCGCGCCCTTCGAGTTCTCCGAGGAGCAGGCCAACCACATCCTCGACATGACCCTGGCCCGGCTCACCCGGCTCGGCCGGTCCAACCTCGAAGAAGAGCTGGCCAAGCTCCTGGTCGAGATCGCCGAACTGGAGTCGATCCTCAACGACCCGGCCAAGCTGCGGAGGGTCATCGCCTCCGAGCTGGGTGCGATCCGCGAGAAGTACGCCAACCAGCGCCGGACGGTCATTACCCACGACCCGGGGGACATGAACGTCGAGGACCTGGTCGAGGACGAGGAGCTCGTCGTCACCATGAGCCGCGCCGGCTACGTGAAGGCCGTGTCGGCCGACGCCTTCCGGACCCAGGGGCGCGGCGGGCGCGGCATCCAGGGCGCCAAGCTGAAGGAGGAGGACCTGATCGACGACGTGGTGCACACCACCGCGCACGCCCATCTCCTGTTGTTCTCCAACCGGGGACGGGTCTTCCGGCTGCGGGCGCTCGAGATTCCGATGAAGGAGCGCACCGCCCGGGGCACGGCCATTGTCAACCTGTTGCCGCTGGCACCCAAAGAGGTGATCCAGGCCATCATCGGCACCCGCGACTTCTCTGCCGACAACTACCTGGTGTTCGCCACGAAGCTTGGTCAGGTGAAGAAGACGGCGTTCAGCGAGTATGACAAATCACGCCGAGAGGGGTTCATCGCCATCAACCTCCGCGAGGGGGACGAGTTGGTCCAGGTGGTGGAGACCCATGGCGACGACGACGTGTTCCTTGTCACCCGGTCGGGGATGACCATCCGGTTCTCCGAGCATGACGCGCGGCCCATGGGGCGTGACGCGGCCGGCGTCCGGGGTGTGCGGCTCAGAGCCGGGGACGAGGTGGTGTCGTGCGACGTCGCCCGGGACGAGGCGGACATCCTCCTCATCACCGACGCCGGGTACGGCAAGCGGACCAAGGTCGAGCGTTTCAACAACCAGGCCCGCGGTGGCCAGGGAGTACGAGGTATCAGGCTCACCGCCAAGCGCGGGCGGGTGGTGGCGGCCTTCATGGCCGGTCTGGAGGACGAGATCCTCCTGATCTCCAGCTCGGGGGTGGTGATCCGCACCGCGGTGCGGGAGATCGCGTCACAGGGCAGGGACGCCACCGGCGTCCGGGTCATGAACCTGGGCGAGGGAGACGCGGTGGCCGCGGTGGCACCGGTGGCCGGGGAGGTGGCCGGGGAGGGCTGACCCACCTTCCCACCGGTACCAGCGCACCGGCTGCGGGGGTACCGCCTTCTGTCGTGCCCGGGCCTTGGTGTAGCGTCGTGCACCGGTTTACGGGGCTATAGCTCAGTTGGTTAGAGCGCAGCACTGATAATGCTGAGGTCGCAAGTTCGATTCTTGCTAGCCCCACGGTAAAGTCCCTGTTCAGAGCGACAAATCCTCGATCTGCAGCCCACAGGCTGTCTTGGGCATTTTTGGCCTGGAACCGAGAGCGAGTCATTTCGGCGCCCCGTCGATCGAATGTCACGGGACGCGTCGGTCCACATTGAGACGGGCCGGGACATTGAGCGTGTCCGTTCGGGTGCTACGGCTCCTCCGTGGTGCCGACGCCGGCGTCCTTCTCTGATCACCGGGTGGCTAGACAATCGATGCTCGGGGCGCGAGGCTCGGGGCCATGAGGCGCCTGAAGGACGGGGTGACGGGCTCTGGTCTGCGCGGCGCCGGACGGTGCTGCTATGAGATCAACTCCGTTCTACACATCTGCGGTCTGACCTGACGGTCCGAGACAGCTTCGTGGCGCGAGCACTCTGGCTAGTGATGTCCGCCCGACGCCAACAGATAGAGGTCGAGAAGGGCAAACCCGGTCGTCGCGAAGATGGTGGAATGGACGATCCACCTCCTCAGATGTGAGTCGGTCTTATTGGCGGGTCGCCCGCCATTGGCCCCACGGGTCGGAGCACGCACACCAGACTGGCTCGCCACGCGCACCGAAAGGCCGTGTGATCCGGCGACAGTGCTGTGGACGCTCATCACGCCTCACCGCCGCCCGAGCAGGGCCGTTTCGACATCTGGGTCACGCGATCGGGTCGGGTCATCCACGGATTCAATGTCGTGGGGGTCATTTCGGGCGGTGAGCGCCTGATCCAGTAGACGCAGTAGCTCTCGGCCGAGGACAAGCAGTACCAGGGCGAACGCCATGATCCAGGAGACGGTCTCCATGTGCCGACCGCGCAAGAGCTGGATCCCGGTCACTGCCAGCACGACGAGCACGGGTGCGTAGGGAGCGACCAGCGAGATCGTCGATGCCTCGACGTAATCCGCCTCATGTGATGGTGAGGTCATCGCCCACAATGCCCCCAGACCGATCAACAGATAGCCAGCGACCCAGCCGGTGTCGAGAAAGCTCCCGCCGTTGTAGTCGTTGACCTCTGTCAAATAGGCAAAGGAACTGTCCGCGACGGCGAAGGCGACCACTCCGGCCATCACCAAGGCAAGGTGCACCCGGACCGGCCGTCCGCCGCGCGCGATCAGAATGATGACCAACGACACCATGATCACGTCGCTCATCGGATAGGCGAGCGAGATCATCTGCTTCAGCAAGCCTCCCTGGTGGGACCGGTAGAGAGGGCCGAGGATCGTCGCCCAGCTAGCAAAGAGCAGCGACGTGGCAATGATGCAACCATCAAGGACTCCCTGGGCCCTATCGACCGTGCTCCGCTGGCCGCTCGGGAAGAGCAAGAGCGCGGCAAAGGCCAGGGGAACGGCGGTCAGGAACCCGACGTCGGCCAACGAGGGGAACGGCACCGGAATGTTCCTGAGGAGGGCATAGTAGCACCACACGGCCTCCCCGACGCCCCAGGCGAAGCTGGAGGCGGCGAAGAGCGCCCACGTCGCCCGACCTGCCGACGCTCGGAACGCGGCCACGCCACAGACCGCAGCGGCACACCACGCAGCGACCCATTGGCCGATGTCGTCGACCTGAAGCGTCACGCGTGCACCGTCGATGCCGAGGGTGACCCACGCCAGAAAGACTCCGGTCGCCACCACCGCCAGCACGGACCCGACGAGGAATAGCCGCTTCTGGCCAACAAAGGCAGCCACAGGAGCACCAGGAGGGTCCATGGCACTTCTATCGGCGCGGATGGGGCAATTATGTAGGACGAAGGTCTCTAGTTCACATCCTGCGGGGCATCTGAGGTTGCGCCGGCAACCGACTGCGGCTGCCTACTGGCACACATGCGGCCAGCAAGCCGGCGACAGCCTGTGGGCCAAGCCAACGGCAGACGGGATTTGGGAATCGGAGCGTTCTGCCCTCGGGCTGTCAGCGACCGTTCGCCGATGGCGTGATCACGAGAAAAGGGCGAGGCGCGGGGTGAAGTGATCTTGCTCGAGTTGAACCAAGGCGCGTTTGCGATGGAGGCCACCCCCATATCCAGTGAGGCTGCCGTTGGTACCGATCACTCGATGGCAAGGAACGATGATGCCGACTGGGTTGCGTCCGTTGGCCAGCCCCACCGCCCGCGCGGCTCCGGGCCGGCCGACTTGGCGTGCGATCTCCCCATACGACCTGGTCTCTCCATAGGGGATATCGAGCAGGGCTCTCCAGACTCGCCGTTGGAACGTGGATCCCTCGAGTCTGAGGGCGACGTCGAACTCGGTGAGCTCGCCATCGAAGTAGGCCTGGAGCTGATCGATGGCGTCGGAGAATGCCACTGGACCGTGGCGCCAGCGGTCTTGGTCGGGTGGCGGGTACGCCTGGTCGGTCATTCGCAAATTGGTGACCGTCTGGCCGTCACCAGCCACCGTGAGAGGGCCGATCGGGCTGTCCATGGTGCGACAGAGGGTGACGCTCACGGTTGTCCTTCCGGTGGCCACTGGTTGATCGGGTGGTCCAGCGCGGCCCACAGATATTGCACGGCATAGGAGCGCCATGGACGCCAGCGCTGAGCATGACGGACGAGTTGCGCAGGAGTATCGGGCAGACCGAGCGTGGCGGCTCCCTTACGGACGCCCATGTCGGTAACAGCAAAACCGTCAGGGTCGCCCATGGCGCGCATGGCGATCATCTCGATAGTCCACGCACCGACACCGGGAATCGCGCCGAGCTGACGCCGGGCACGTTCCCAGTCGGCCCCGACGCCGATCTGCACGGCGCCCGAGGCGAGCGAAGCCATGAGAGCGGCAAAGCAGCGTAGTCGGGCTTTGGGAAGACCAAGGGTTGAGGGGTCGATCGCAGCGAGGTCGTCAATCGAGGGAAAGAGATGGGTGAGACCGCCACCAAGGTCGCTCAAGGGTGTGCCATGGCGAGCAACCAGGCGCGCGGCATGAGTGCGCGCTGCTGCAGTTGATACCTGCTGGCCGAGCACGATGCGCACGGCGAGCTCGATCTCGTCAACGGTGCCGGGGATGCGTCGACCGGGTGCTTTGACGATGTGAGGACTCAGCGTGGGGTCCTCGGTCAGTGATGCGACGACCGCCTCTGGGTCGGAATCGAGGTCGAGCAGTCGACGGCAGCGGGCGATGGCAGTGGGGAGGTCGCGGATGTCATCGAGGGCAAGCTGGCAGACCACATGATCAGGTGTTGGCGTCAACGCCACGATGCTGTTGCCGGCCGGGAGGCGGAAGGTGCGGCGATAGGCGCCATCTCGGTACTCCTCGCAGCCGGGGATGGCCGTGGCGGCCAGGTGGCCGAAAAGGCTCTCGGGGGAGAAGGGTGCTCGAAACGGCAGCCGAAACGTGAGCGCTCCAGGCGTTGCGGGCGAACCACCGCGCTGTGCGCGAGCGCGAAGGGAGGTCGGTGTGGCATCGAACACCAATCGGACCGTGTCGTTGAATTGTCGGATGCTCGAGAAGCCGGAAGCGAATGCAACTTCAGCGAACACCAACGCTGTCGTCTCGATCAACAACCTGGCTGTCTGGGCCCGCTGTGCACGGGCGAGCGCGAGGGGTCCGGCGCCGACCTCGGCGAGGAGATGTCGCTCCAGCTGTCGGGCGCTGTAGCCGAGGCGGCCAGCCAGCCCGGTAACGCCTTCGCGGTCGACAGTCCCATCCGCGATCAATCGCATTGCCCTCCCGACGATGTCGCGGCGCACATTCCACTCGGGCGACCCCGGGGATGCATCTGGTCGACATCGCTTGCACGCTCGAAACCCGGCATGCTGAGCGGCGGCTGCGGTTGGGAGGAAGCGCATGTTCGTTGCATAGGGCGGCCTTGCCGGGCAACTCGGCCGGCAGTAGATCTTCGTGGTTAGTACTGCGGTCACGAACCACCCATCGAAGCGGACGTCTCTTGATTGCACGGCCCGGTAACAGCGGTCGAAGTCCTCGTACACACGAGGAAGAGTAGGCCTCCTCGACCTCGCGGGCTGGCGGGAATCCGACATCACGGTCAGGCACTCCAGGGCGGGTCACCCAGCAAGTCGATCTACTCGGTCACTGCAGACGATCCCGGCCGAATGAAACCGGCGGCGTTGGTGCCCGAAACCAGTGGGGCCGATCTTGCACTGGCCGGCGCTCGGAAGATCCGGCACTGTGTCCTACCGCCCACTCCTCAGCCCAGCAATTCTGGCTCTCTCGCTGCGCTGGTTGACCCTTCGGCCAGCACCGTTCGATAGACGTGCCGGGCCGACAATCGCGTCCCGGGGGGCAGTCTCCGCCCGTACCACTGCGCTTCATTACCGGGAGACAGCGCCTCACTTGAATAGGGAGAACGGGATATTCGAAGATCCGCCTGGATGCGTCGGGACTCGCAGAGAATCGCTGATAGTGCTGAGGTCGCAAGTTCGATGCCTGCTGGCCCCACGATAGAACCCCTGGTCGGATGGGGCGTCTCTCTGGCGGGAACTGTCGCCGTCACTCCGGCCGACAGCTGGGCCAAGAGTCGCCGGCCTGGCGGATTCGGACCGGGAGGTGGCGACGTGGCGGAGATCGGTGTCCCCGATGCGCGGCTGTCCAGGCAAACCGTCCCCCAAGCACTTTCGGGATCCCGTAGAGACGGCACTGACATCCGTCGGCTCACCGCCACCTGAACAGTTGCTCGTACACTTCGAGGTTGAGCAATGGACTGTCGCGAGCATCCTCTCTCAATCCGGTCCATAGAACGGCACACCGAAGGCGAAGACCCCGCCATCCGAGGCCACCAACCAGTAGCCGTAGGTGGTGTTGTCCGCAGCGATGCCGACGACCGGCTGGTTGAGGTGCTGTCCGCCCATCGAGCCAAAGAACCCGGCATCACCGAAGGCGAAGACCCCTCCGTCCGAGGCCACCAACCAGTAGCCCTCGTTGGCGGCGCCGACCGCCATTCCGTTGATCGGCTTATTGAGCGACAGGGACCCGGTCGAACCCAGGAAAGGAGCACCGAAGGCGAAGATACCCCCGTCTGATGCCACCAACCAGTAGCCGCCAGCGCTGGTGTCCGCAGCGATGCCGACGATCGGCCGGTTGAGGTGCTGCCCGCCCATCGAGCCAAAGAACCCGGCATCACCGAAGGCGAAGACCCCTCCGTCCGAGGCCACCAACCAGTAGCCCTGGTTGTCTGCGGACGGGGAAAGTGACACAACAGGGGCATTCAGGTGCTGTCCCCCCATGGACCCGTAGAAGTTCGCGTCCCCGAACGAAAAGACACCACCATCAGCGGCGACCAACCAGTAGCCCTTGCCATCCCTCGTCGCCACGATGTGGGCGATCGGGGCGTTCAAGGGCTTGCTTGCCAACGACCCGTAGTTCTGGGCCGACCCATGAGCGGAGACGTCGCCGGCGGTATTTGCGAGCCAATAGCCGTCGCCCTTCGGCATGGCGGCAATCCCGACCACGGGACGGGTCAGGCTCCCTTGGTTCGGCGGGAGGGAAGTCTGGGTGGTCTGGGTCACCCAGTCGATGAGGCCGGGTGCCAACATCAGCCACTGGTTCTGGATGGCGTTGTAGTCGAACGTGAGGGTGAGCTCGGACACCCCGGCTTGGGGGTCGGTGATCGGGTGTTGGTACACCCCGGCCAGTACATTGCCATCCTCCTGCTCGAGCCAGGGCGTGAACGGTGCGCCGGGCACCACCGTCGCCGGGTAGCCGTAGGTGCCGGCGGCGAAGCGCACGGGTCCCGTCAGGCTGGGAAGCGCTGCCAGTCCTGCCGGCGTCAATTGGGCCGTCGTATTGTCGAGGGCTCCTCCCGATACATAGGTCAGCCCCAGGTCCGGTGACGGGTACATATAGCCGTCCACCTGGCGCACCCCGAACGTCGACTCATAGTTGTCGAGTGCGGCCAGCTGCCCGTAGGCGAAGGCCGTCGGTGAGTCGGCGAGCACCACGCCACTGAAATTGCCGACAGCGCCAGAGGTCAGAGCCGGGAGAGTCACGGTTTCGGCCCCGTAGGGCCCTGTGGCGTTGACGAATGTGTAGGCGACTCCTTCGGCGCTCAACGCCGACTGCCAGGCTCCAGTGGTCGGATCCGACCCCCCCGACCCGATCAGCAGGACGTTGGAGTTGACCTGCGCCGGAGTCGCCGCCGCCGGGCGGGTGACCACCGACCCCAGAGTGGCGACCACGGCGCACACCACTATCACCTTGACGACAGACCTCTTTGACTGGCTCACGGAATGGCTTCCCTCGCGCTGGACCCGCCAGTCACGCACTGACGCTCCCGGGATCCTAGGGCTCGGGATGGCGCATCTCCACCCTGTAGTTTCATGCCTGGGCCCGGGACGCACCCCAGCAATACGACGCTGGCTCCCCCGCAAGATGCGTGCCAGGCTGGCGTGGGCTCGGTCCGAACAGCCAGTTCCGCCGGGCCTGCTGTCGATACAGCGGAAGCCCGACAAGGGGCAGAGTGGGATCTGCGGCATGGCCGGCACCCCCTCGACGGCCCGCACGCCGCTCGAAACGCGGCCTGTCCTCGCTGCCGGCTCCGGGATCGGATCGTGCATTCTTGCCCCTGGATGGACGACCTGACCCCACTGGAACGCTGTGATGCTCCGGGTGATCCCTGAGGGGCCCGGAGCCGCCCCTTCACGCCACGGTCAAGCCGTACATCTCCCGCAGGGGATCACTGATGAGCTCGAGTCGCTCACCGTCGGGCCCGCTGAAGTAGATCGAGGAACCGCTCATTTCCGTCGTCGGCACGCCGGCCGCCCCGAGCTTCGCCCGCAGGTGCTCCCATCGGTCCGGTGTCACCGAGATGGCGATGTGATGCAGGCCGCCGAGAACCTCGGCGTACTCCCCGAGGTCGAGTCCGGGGAAATCGAAGAACGCCAGGAGGTTGCCGTTGCCGATGTCGAAGAAGAAGTGGGTCGATCCCCGGTAGTCACGGTTCTCGAAGAGCTCGGTGAGCGGAAACTCGAGCAGGCCCTGGTAGAACACGATGGTCTGCTCGACGTTGCTCGAGAGCAGCGCCAGATGGTGCAGCCCGCGCGCCGACGAGGGTGGACGGTCGCCCGGACCCTCGACGTGCCGAGCCCGCAATCCGGCCCATTCCTCGCGGCGGTCGATGTCAGCGCCGTGCTCGCTCATGGCGTGCACCTCCTGGGACGGACTATAGAGCGCTTCGGCCCCCGCTTCGAGGGGACCGGCGCCGCTCCCCGGGCCGGAGGGCCTGACGACGCGGCAGGGTCGCCCGCCCGAGTCGGGTGTAGGCACGGCGCTGAGGTGGTACGGATGGGGGAGTACCAGGACCTCGAATCAGCAACAGGGGGAATAATGAGCGACTACCCGAAGATGATCACCCGCCTCGACCACGTGGAGCCGGTACCCCGGCGGGTCCGTGCGGTCCACGACGGCGAGGTCGTCCTCGACACCACACGCGCCCTGTACGTGTGGGAGTGGGCGAACTACCCGCAGTTCTACATTCCCCGCCCGGACGTCCGTGAGGACCTCTTGGTGGCCGGCGGCGAGACGGAGGAGACGCCCCGCGGGACAGTCCGGCTCTACTCGTTGGCCACCGGGCTCCGGCGGGTGGCAACAGCCGCCCGGCTGGTGGTCGAGGCGGCGAGGAGCGAGCTGGCCGACACCTTCCGGTTCGAGTGGGAGGCCCTGGACCACTGGTTCGAGGAGGACGAGGAGGTCTTCGTCCACCCCCGCAATCCCTATGCCCGGGTGGACGCCCTCCGTTCGACCCGCACCGTCAGGGTCGAGCTCGCCGGTGTGGTCCTGGCCGAGTCGTCCTCGCCGATCATGGTGTTCGAGACCGGCCTTCCCACCCGGTACTACCTCAACCGGACCGAGGTCCGGTTCGGGCACCTGGTCCCCACCGCCACCGTGACCCGGTGCCCGTACAAGGGCACGACCAGTGGCTACTGGTCGGTGGTGGTGAACGGCACCACCCATGCCGACCTGGCCTGGAGCTACGACTTCCCGACCCGCCAGCTGCTGCCGATCGCCGGACTGGTGTCGTTCTACGGCGAGCGGACCGACGTCTTCGTCGACGGTGTGCTGCAAGAGCGCCCGAAGACCCACTTTTTCGACTGAGGGGACCCGTCGCCGGGCCGCGGCGTGGCGGCGGGCTCACATCAGCGAGGGGACGATGGCCTCCACTACATTCGGTCCCGGGGTGGCGAGGGCCCGGGCCAGCTCGTCGGTGAACTCCTCGGCCGTCTCGGCCCGGGCCGCATGGAGGCCGAGCCCCTTGGCCAGGTGGACGAAGTCGATGGTCGGCCGCCGGAGGTCGAGCATCTCCCGGGCGCGGGGCCCAGGCGTTTCGGCGCCGACCCGGTCGAGCTCCATGTTGAGCACTGCGTAGGAGTGGTTGTTGAGCAGCACCGTGGTGACATCGAGACCCTCCCGGGCCATCGTCCACCAGGCCTGCATCGTGTACAGAGCGCTCCCGTCGGCCTCGAGCGACACCACCCGGCGGCCCGGGGCACCGACCGCGGCACCGACCGCCACCGGAAGGCCCTGCCCGATGGCGCCACCGGTCAGGGTGAGCCAGTCGTGGGGTGGTGCTCCGGCGGTCGCGCCGGCGGCGAAGATGCCGGCGGTGTTCCCCTCGTCGGACACGATGGCGCCTTCGGGCAGCAGGCCACCGAGCGCCTGGGACAGCGTCTGCGAGGTGAGCGCCCCGGTGGGGGCCTCGGGGACGGCGGCCGCCTGCCGGGGCGCCACCCCCTCGGGCACCTCGGTCAGGGCGGCCAGCCCGGCCACGGCCGCGTCGATGTCGTCGCCGGCTGCTGCCACCCGGTGGACGGCGCACCCGTCGGGGACCAGGTCGCTCGGCTTGCCCGGGTAGGCGAAGAAGGAGACAGGTGACCTGGCGTCCACCAGCACCAGGTGGGCGATGCCTTCGAGCTGCATGGTGGCGAACTCCGCCAGGTAACCCAACCGCTCCACCTGTGGCCGGCCGGCGCCGCGCTCGAGTCGGGCGGGGAACGTCTCGGCGAGCAGCTTGGCGCCTGTGGCGGCGGCGATGTCCGCCACGGTTTCGAGCGCCTTCCCGGTGCACGCCCGCCCACCGATCATGATGGCCGCCGGCTCACCTGATCGGAGTGCTGCTGCCGCAGCGGCGAGCACGCCCTCGTCCGGCGCCGTCCCACCGGTGCCGGACGGCCGGACCGCAGCACCGGTACCGGAGATGGCCACTCCCCCGTCCATCCACGACACGTCGGCAGGCACGATCAGCGTGGCCACTGAGCCGGGGGGCCCGATGGCCGCACCCAGCGCCGCCAGGGCGTCACTGCTCAGCTCGGCCGTCGATTCGGACGAGTGGACGAACGTCGACACGTTGCGGGCCACGGTGGCGATGTCGGACTGCAGCTGCGCGTCGTAGGGGCGATGGGTGATGGCGTGGTCGCCGACGATGTTGAGCACCGGGCTGTGGGCGCGACGCGCGTTGTGCAGGTTGGCCAGGCCGTTGCCGAGCCCGGGCCCCAGATGGAGAAGGGTGGCCGCCGGCCGGCCGGTGAGCCGGGCATATCCGTCCGCTGCCCCGGTCGCCACCCCTTCGAAGAGGGCCAGCACGCCGTGCATGGCCGGAACGTCGTCGAGGGCGGCGACGAAGTGCATCTCGGAGGTTCCCGGATTGGTGAAGCAGGTGTCGACCCCGTGGTCGACGAGGGTCCGGATGAGTGCCTGGGCTCCGTTCACCGGGGGCCTCCCTGTGCTGTTGCCGGGTCGAAGATGGTGCCCGGATTGAGGATGCCGTAGGGATCGAACGCCGCCTTGATGCGGCGCATCAGCTCGAGTTTTGCAGGATCCTCGAGCTCGGCAAGGTAGGGCCGCTTGAGCGTGCCGATCCCATGCTCGCCGGAGACGGCACCACCGAGCGACACGCCGGCGGCGACGATGTCGTGGAGGAGCCGGTTGCGCACGGCCGGGTCGGACTGCCACACCGACAGGTGGACATTGCCGTCACCGGCGTGGCCGCATCCGACGACGAGGGAGGAGGTGGCGGTCGCCAGGACGGCGACCGTGTCCAGGTAGTCCGGTATCGAGGCCCGCGGCACCACCACGTCCACGATGTCGTCGGCACCACTTGCCTTGGCCGCCCAGAATGCCCGCTCACGGGCCTCGATCATCTGGGTGCCGGCGTGGGTCGGCAGCACGTACACGTCGAGCGCGCCCAGCCCGGTGAGTTGCTCGGCCAGTGCCTGGGTGTCCTCCTCGAGGCGGGTGGCGTCGTGGTGCTCGAGGACGATCACCAGGTAGGCCAGCGCCTGGGACCGGACGTCCTCGGGGATCCCCAGGTCGATGCCGGCATTGCCGGTGATCCCCGCCATCGACAGCAGGTCGATGTACTCCACCAACAGGGGCCCGATGCCGCTGACCACGATGGGAGGGACGGCAGAGGCGATCTCGCGGACGGTGGCGAACGGGGCTATCACCGTCGAGTGGTGCTCGGGACGGGGATGCAGCCGGAGCGTGGCCTCGGTGACCAGTGCCAGCGTCCCTTCCGACCCGATCACCAGCTGGGTCAGGTCGTAGCCGCTGGTCGCCTTCACGAACTTGCCGCCGGCCCGGATCACCTCGCCCGTGCCCAGCACGGCTTCGATGCCCAGGACGTGGTGGCGGGTGACCCCGTACTTGACCGCCCGCATCCCACCGGCGTTGGTGGCCACGTTGCCGCCAAGGCTGGCCGACTGCTCGCCGGGGAACACCGGGTAGATCAGCCGGTGGGGGAGGAGCGCCGCGTCGAGCTCGACGAGGGTCACACCGGGCTGGACCACCGCCACATGGTTGTCGGTGTCGATCTCGAGGATGCGGTCCATCCGCTCGAACGACACGACCAGCCCGCCGTCCACCGGGGTGGAGGCGCCCGAGAGCCCGGTCCCCGAGCCGCGTGGGGTCAGGGGCACGCCGTGGGCCGCGGCCGCCCGCACGATCTCCGCCACTTCGGCGGTCGATCCGGGCCGAACCACTGCGAGGGGCCGGCCGGGGAGCGCACCGAGGGCCTCGTCATGGGTGTCGTCCGCGTTGATGGCGGATCCGGTGTCGACCTGGGCCGCCCCCACGATGTCGACCAGCAGGTCCTCGATCATCGAAAGGCATCCCGTCGCGGCCGCGGACTGAACGCACCTGCCGATGGCTCCATCCCTCACCCTCCGTGTCGACGTGCTGCCGCCACGCTACCTCCTGGCTCCGCGGGACTCCCGGGAACCGCCGGACCCTCTCCCGCCCGGGCCCCTCCTACCCGACCGGTGCGAACACGTAGGTGTAGGGGGCGGATCTCGGCGTGGTCACGAAGGCATTCTTGCCCTTGATGGCGACGCCGACGATGACCTTCGACGACCCGACCTGCACCGTCATCGTCCCGGTGGCGGGGAAGGAGAGCAGCTTGCCCGCCGGCTGGACGCCGCTGACCAGCGGGGTGGCCGAGCTGGAGCTCGTGATCTGCACCCAGCACGGCCCCGACGTGGCGACGTCGACGGTGAAGTGGCTGGTGTCGACCGTGTAGGAGGACCCGTTGGGTATCGAAGGACCCGGGGCGACCGCGGTCGTCTGGTGGCTGTGGGTCGCCGGAGTCGTCGCCGGAGTCGTCGCCGGAGTCGTCGCCGGGGCGCCGTTGGGTGGGACCACCCGCAGAATGTGGGAGCTGGCCAGCCACTGGGGGCGCCACTGCTGGATGCCGAACCCGACGACCACCGCCAGGAGCAGCGTGGCAGCCGTCCAGGTCAACACCTTCAGGGAGGTCGGTGCCCGCATGCGCCGCCGGGCCCTGGCCACGGCCCGCTTGCTCTGACGGATCTCGCTCCGCGGGACGACGGGGAACGTGCCCGTGGGGGGTCCGGTGGCCACCACCCCGCCGGCAGCCGAGTTCGATCTCCCGCCGACCTTGGGGACCTTTCCGGTCTGGGTGAAGGCCCGGAGATGGTCGGGGCCGGTCGTCACCGCGGCGACCAAGTTCGTCAACACCGCCCCCTGGTCCGGTGCGCCGGCCGGCGACTTCGGCATGGTGGACCAGGCATCGATCATCTGGAGCGCCAGGGCATCCCCGTCGAGCCCGAGGAATGTGGCGTAGCGGCGCAGCGTGGAGATGGCCAGGGCCTGGTCGGGCAGTCTGGCCAGGTCGCCGTTCTCCAGAGCCTCGATCTGGGTGATGGGACGGCTGAGGCGGTCGTGGACGGCCAGCAGGTCGAGCCCGCGCACCTCCCGCGTGTCGCGGAGGAGTCGGCCGATCTCCTCGACGGAGGTGTCCGATTGCTCCCGTTGGTCGTCGCGCTGGCGGGTGGTAGCCCCGCGTGGCCGGATCACCTGGCTTCTCCTGACTCGTCCCCCCGGATAACAGTACCTGTTGCTTCATACAATTCGGCACAAACGACCTACAACCTAAGCGCCGGCCGGCCGCTCGCGGCCCCAGGACAACCGCGGGTGACCGGAATGTTGCGAACGCAACTAGTGTTGAAGGGTGAGAGGCCGGCCACGTGGCAGCATCGTGCGAGGTGGCGACCTGAGATATTCGGGAGGTCGGCGATGCCGGCAGTAACCGTTGCGGATGTCAGTGCACTGCCCAAGGTCTCCGGTCCCGGTGACGCGGCGGCCACGGGACGGCCGGTGGTGGGCGTGACCACCGCCCCGGCCGGACTGGAGGGCGAGGGGTTTCCGGTGCGCCGGGCCTTTGCCGGGGTGGACCGGCGGTACCTCGATCCGTTCATCCACATGGACCAGATGGGCGAGGTGGAGTACGCCCCCGGTGAGCCGAAGGGCACGCCCTGGCATCCGCACCGCGGGTTCGAGACGGTCACCTACATGATCGACGGGACCTTCCGGCACCAGGACTCGATCGGCGGCGGCGGGCTGATCACCAACGGGGACACCCAGTGGATGACCGCGGGCGCGGGGATCCTCCACATCGAGGCACCTCCCGAGGAGCTGGTGGTGACCGGTGGGCTGTTCCACGGCATCCAGCTCTGGGTCAACCTGCCCAGTGTCGACAAGTTGATCGCCCCTCGCTACCAGGACATCGGGGCGGCCAAGGTGGCCCTCTTGTCCTCCCCGGACGGGGGTGCCCTGCTGCGGGTCATCGCCGGCGAGGTGGACGGCCACGCCGGACCGGGCTCGACCCACTCGCCGATGACCATGGTGCACGCCACCCTGTCGCCGGGCGCTGCCGTGGCCGTGCCCTGGAGCCGTGAGTTCAACGCCCTGGTCTACGTGCTGGGAGGAAAGGGCACGGTGGGGGAGGAGCGGCGCCCGGTTCGCACGGGCCAACTGGCCGTCTTCGGGGAGGGCGACTCGATCACCATCGCCGCCGACCCCATTCAGGAGGGGCGCACGCCCGAGCTCGATGTGCTGGTGCTGGGCGGCCGGCCGATCCGCGAGCCCGTCTACGCGTACGGTCCGTTCGTGATGAACACGAGGGAAGAGGTCGCCCAGGCGTTCGAGGACTACCAGGCCGGAAGGCTGGGAACGATCCCCGCCGACCACGTCTCCTCGTAGGTTCGGCCGGCCCTCGGGCCGAGCCGGCCGGGGGTCGGACGGCGAGCACGGGGGGAGGAAGAGGAGCGACGCCGTGTTCAGGTCCCTGCGCCGCCCTGGGGGGTGCACGACCGTGGGTCCCACGGCTGCAGCGGGGTGACGGCGGCGGTCGGGGGCTGGAATGCGGAGCTGGAGGAGGACGAGGAGCCCGTCGTCGTGGTCGAGGTGGTGGCCGACGGCACGGCGCTCGTGCCGGGAGCGGCGGCGGCGGGGGAGGTGGTGGGGGACGCCGCCGCGGGCGGGTTGACCGTGAACTGCGACCCGGTGACCACGGTGACCTGGGCGCCATCGGTGGTCGGGCCGAGGGCGGTGATGACGGCCCCGGACAGCGAGCGGGCGACGGCCTGGGCGGCGGCCTCTTCGGCGGGCGTCTTCTGGGCGTAGTAGACGACGGTCTCCGCTTCGGCGCCGACCGGCGGGGAGTCGCCGATCCCGACCACGTTGAACCCGAGCGCCTGCAGGGCGGTCTTCGTGTCGGTGGCCTGGTTGTAGGCGCCGGTTCCGTTGAGCACGGAGACCGATACGCCGGCCGGGGCGGGTAGCTTCTGGCCGGTCATGGAGTCGGTGTTGGCATCGATCCCGAGGAACTGGTCGATGACCTGTTGGTCCTGGGCGGATGCGGGGAACTCGATGTCGCCGTAGGAGGCCCCCTGGTACTGGTACGAGCCGAACTGGTCCACCTGCACGGGAAGGGTGAGCTGCGGCGCCGAGTTCACGTTGACCGAATGGAAGTCGAGCACCAGGTTGACCATGTCCGAGGTCGAGAACTTGCTGTCCACGGTGAGCTGGGGCGCGACGCCACTGACCAGCTGTTCGTCGGTGATCGGATTGGACAGGCCGTTCTTCGCCACCGCTGAGGCCAGCACCCGGAGGAACTCGTGGTCACGCCGGATCCGGGCCAGGTCGCTCAGGTTCTCCGAGGGCCAGTACTCCGGATACGGGGTGGTGATGCCGGGCCCCTTGTACTGGAGGTGCCGGGCCCGCACCACCTGCAGGGCGTGGAGCCCGTCGAGGTCGAGGCATCCCGGGGTGAGCACCTTGAGCCCGGAGTAGGCGTCGTAGACGGGCTCGGGGAAGTACATCTTCACACCGCCCAGGGCGTCGACCACGTTGGCGAAGGTGTCGAAGTTGAGCACCACGTAGTGCTGGATGGGAATGCCCAGGTCCTCGTTGATGGCCGCCACCAGCTGGCTCGGTCCCTGGGACAGGGCGGCGTCGATCTTGTTGGCCCCGGTGGTCCGGGCGTTGGGGACGAAGAGGTCACGGGGGATCGAGAGGATCGACACCGAGCGCTTGTTCGGGTCGAGGTGCAGGATCATCACCACGTCGCTGTTCACGCCGTTGACGCCCTGCGAACAGAGCCCGTAGGAGGCGTTCTGCACCTTGAGGGCGCAGCGGTCGGTGGACCCGACCATCAAGATGTTCTCCGTACCGGCGTCGGCGCCGACGGTGGGGACGTCGGTGAGGCCGTGGACGTCGAAACGGTGGATCTCGTGGTTGAGGTACCAGCCGTAGCCCGCGGTGCCCCCCACGGCGACCAGAAACAGCACGGCCACCGAACCCAGGATCCACTTGGTCTTCCGGTGCCGGCGCGTTCGATGTCGCCGTGATCCGTTGGACCGGTTCACCTGGTCTCCCAGCGACCGCAGGCCCGACTCGTCGAAGGTCTGCGTGGGCCGGGAGCGCCGGCGCCGGCCGTTGGTCCCTTCCCGGCCCGCGACGGCACCCGCCGACGGTGTGGTCGGTTGGGCGCCTTCCGTCAGCGAACCGAGCGCGCGTAGGCCCTCCTCGGCTGAAGAGGTGCCCGCCCGGCCAGCGGGGGAAGGTTCGGAGCCGGGTCCTACCGGACCGCTACGAGCCATGGCCACAAACGGTAGCAAGCGCGGCCGGTCACGGGGGGTCATGAACCCCCGGGGCGGGCTCGACCAGGCCCACCTCCGAAGGCCGGAGGCGCAGCGTGTCGTACCAGTAGCGCACTGTCCAGGTCGGCCAATTGTTGGTCACCCGCCCGGTGGCCGTCTTGTACCAGCTCCTGCAGTTGGCCGCCCAGGCCGTGCGGGTCATCAGTCGTTGCGTGCGCTGGTCGTCCCGCCGGTAGGCGTCGACGCCCACACCCACCAGGGGGGCCATCCGCCCGACGGCGGCCCCCGTCTGGACGGCCAGGGCCTGCAGGATCAGGTTCACCTGGCGTTCCACCATGAACAGGATGGAGTTGTGTCCGAGGTTGGTGTTGGGACCGTAGAGGAAGTAGCAGTTGGGGAAGCCCGGCACGGCCGTGCCGAGGTAGGCGTGGGCGCCGTGCTTCCACTCGTCGGCCAGGGTGCGCCCGCCCCGACCGGTCACCGGGATGTGCCCGAGGAAGTCGGTGGTGGAGAACCCGGTGGCGAACACCAGCACGTCGGTGGGGTGCCGGACTCCGTCGGCTGTCACCACCGCATCGGACTCGAGGTGGTCGATAGGAATGCCGACCACCTGCACGGTGGGCCGTTTGAGGGTCGGGTACCAGTCGTTGGAGATGAGGATGCGCTTGCACCCGATCGGGTAGTCGGGGACGACGCTCGCCTCGGGCAGTCGCTCGGAGACCACGTCCTTGCGGATCCCCGTGGCGAAGAGCCCGGTGAGCAACCGGGCGGCCCAACTGTCCTTGCGGAACCACAGCCAACGGGCCTCGAGCCCCCAGTAGATCCACCACCGGTAGGCCACCTCGGCGACCCGGACCCGGTCGAGGAGGCGCCGGGTCACGGAGCTGTAGGCCCGGTCCTTCTTCGGGCCCACGTAGTTCGGGCTCCGTTGGTAGATGGTGAGCTCGGCGCACCGGCCGGCCACCGGCGGGACGAACTGGATGGCACTGGCCCCGCTGCCCACCACCCCGACCCGTCGGCCGGCCAGGTCGCACCGGTGGTCCCATCGGGCCGAGTGCCACGAGGGTCCGGCGAAGGTGGCGAGGCCGTCCAGGTCGGGTACGTAGGGCCGGTTGAGCTGGCCGCAGGCGAACACCACGGTGCTGGCCTCGAGCACCTCGGTGTCCCCGCCGACCGACGTCAGCGACAGCGTCCAGACCCCCCGGTCCTCGTCGAGCCCTGCACGCTGCACGGTCGTACCCAGGCGCAGGTGGGGGCCGAGGTGGAAGCGCTCCACACACCGCTCGGCGTAGGAGAGGATCTCGGGCTGCTCGGCGAAGCGCCGGGTCCAGTCGGTCTTCGGGGCGAACGAGAAGGAGTAGAGGTGGGAGGGGACGTCGCAGCCACTTCCCGGGTAGGTGTTGTCCCGCCAGGTGCCACCCACCCCGTCGGACTGCTCGATGATGGTGAAGTCGCGGACACCCGACCGGGCCAGTTGGATGCCCATGGCCAGACCGGAGAGGCCTCCTCCGACGATGGCCACCGAGGGAACCGGGCGGCCCTCGGTGTGGGCGGCCCGGGCTGCGCGTCGAAGGGCTCTTCGCCCGATGTCCAACGCCATGGCAGTTCCCCCGTCCCGGGCGTGCGCCCCCGTCGATCCGGTCGGCTGCGATCAGCGGGCAACAAGCATCGCCCGCTGATCGGCTCGATCAATCCTCGGGGGGGATGATACCGGCGGCGTACTCCCGCTCGATTTCCTCGAGGCCCGCCTCGTCGCCCTCGATCTTCGGGCCCTTGAACCACTTGTGGGCCGACACCGCGTACCAGATGAAGACCGCGGCCATCACGGCCACGAAGGCCGGGCCGGCCCAGTTGAAGTCGGCGGCCGTGCTCCACGGCCAGAAGGCGGGGGCGAAGAACAATATGGTGATGACGACCACCCAGATCACGGCGATCCAGCCGATCGGCTTGCTCCACTTGCCCAGGCTCCACGGCCCGGGCCTGAAGCTGTCGCCGGCCCGCAGGCGTAGGTAGATCGGGATTGCGTAGGCGACGTACAGGCCGACCGTGCCGATGGAGACGATGGCGAAGAAGGCCACCGAGTACCCGCCGACCTGGTACAGGGAGGGGACGCCGAGGAGGAAGGCCACCACCGCGGCCAGCCAGACCGCATTGACCGGGGTGCGGGTGTTGGGGTGCAGCCGGTGCCAGAGCTTGTGGCCGGGGACCGCTCCGTCACGGGAGAAGGCGTAGATCATTCGGGAGTTGGCGGTCACCGAGGCCATGCCGCAGAAGAACATGGCCACCATCGAGATGATCACCAGCAGCTTGCCTCCCTGCCCGGTGATGGCGTTCACGAACACCTCTCCGCCGGCGGTCGGCCCGTTGAGGGCCACCGCCGCATACTCCTTCGACCCGCCCTGAAGGGCCAGGGTCATGGCCAGGTTGAGGACGAAGCCGGCGATGATCGAGACGTAGATGGCCCGCACGATCCCTTTCGGGCCCTCCACGGCGGCGCCTTGGGTCTCCTCGGTCATGTGAGCCGAGGCGTCGTACCCGGTCAGCGTGTACTGGGCCAGCAGCAGTCCGATGGCGAAGACGTAGACCCCGGCGAAGGGGCCGGTCCACCCGGTGAGGTTCTCACTGTGGAAGAGGAAGCTCACGCTCTGGTGCTGGCTGGGGATGGCGAAGAGGGCGACCACGATGACCAGGGTGCCGATGAGGTGCCACCACACGCTGATGTCGGCCAGCATGCCAACCAGCGTCACCCGGAAGGTGTTGAGCAGTCCGTGGGCGGCGAGGATGATGGCGTAGAAGACGAGGACCCACTTGGCGGTTGAGTGGAAGTTCGCGTGGTAGAGGGTGATCAGGAAGCCCACGTAGGTGGCCAGTCCGTAGTCGATGGAGGCGGTGACGGCCACCTGGCCCACTAGGTTGAACCAGCCGCACGCCCACGACCACGCCGCCTTGTTCTTGGGTGCCAGCTGGGCGGACCAGTAGTAGAGGCCGCCGGCAGTGGGGTAGGCCGAGCAGATCTCGGCCATGCCCAGGCCCACGCAGAGGACGAAGGCGCCGACGATGAACCACCCTGTGGTGATGACCAGCGGCCCGCCGGCGTCCATGCCCAGGTAGTAGGTGGTGATGCCGCCGGTCAGGATCGAGATGATCGAGAACGAGATGGCGAAGTTGGAGAAGGACCCCATCCCCCGCTTGAGCTCCTGGGCGTAGCCCAGCTGGTGTAGGCGCTTGGTGTCGTCGTCCATCCCTGGCGGATAGGCGACCTCAACTCCGGTAGGAGTGACCCCGACGGGAGCGACCTGGCTTCCGGTCGGCCGACTGAGGCCCTGGTCGTCGTCCATGCGTGCTCCTCTCGACCGGCCCGGAGGCAGATCGCACCGGTTTTGCCTTGATGGCATTTAGTCTTCTAGGGCCCACATTGTCAAGGATCATGCAAAGATCTGTTTCGTCGGCAACTGCTTGCAGTCGCTTGCAATCGTTTGCGGTCACGGCACGTACTCAGCAGACTCATGGTGTGACCGGTGACCCCACGAATCCCGGGCCGGAACCACCGAGCTCTCCGACGCCCGGCACCAGGGGCGTGCGCCTGGCCCGGGCGCGGGCGGCGTTCTCCCAGGCCCTGCGTGGGCTCCTGCGGCCGGAGGGCCTGCCCTCGGAGGCCTCGGCGGAGCTCGAAGCGGCCTTCGGGAGCATCGGTCGCGAGGCGTTCACCGGGGGGCCGGGGCGGGTCGGTCGGATCCGCGCCCAGGTGCGAGCTGCCCCGCCTCGCCTCCTCGACTTGATGTCGGGTCAGGTCGTCGACCACCCGGCCGTCCTCTACGACCGAGAAGGGGTCGAACAGCTGGCCGCCCGCCAGACCCGCTCGATCTCTGCCGCGATGGGGGCCCTGCAGTTGGCGCTGGTGGCGGCGGCCGCGGCCTCCACGCTCGAAGGTGGTCCGGTGCTGGCGCTGGCCGTCGACGGGGCGGTCGGTCAGGTCGCCTCCGTGGTCCACGGCCTCTGTGACTGGTACAACACCGGGTCGTACCTGGTGCGACAGCTCCACGGGCTGGGGATCGCCGTGGATCGCAGCGAGGTGCGCCGCCTCACCAATGCCGCCCTGGTTTCCAAGGGGAAGGTGATCGACGAGCGGTCCCTCCACCGCTCCACCGAGCTCCGGTTGGTGCGTAACTGGGTCGGGCACGGGATCGTCGACGCGTTGCCCTTCGGCACCAGCCTCGGCCGCGCCTCGTTGCAGGCCACCGACCGGATCGACCGGTCGGACCTTTCCTTGCTGGTGGCCCTGGTCCGGTCAGACCCCGGGGGCCGACCGAGCGACGGCTGAGCGTCGTCGCCCGGTTGACCGGTATCGCCGACGGGGTGGCCCGGGGAACGGGCGTGATCCTCGATGGGACGGCCAAGCTGTTGCTGGCTCCGGACCATCCGCCACGGCTCGACGCCGGCGGCTTCGATCGCCGAGGAGGGCGGATCCGATGTCTTCGACGACTGGGCCGCCCGACGGTAGGCCTGCCGGTGTGTGGGCCTCGACGCTTGGATCCTCACCGTCGTGCCGGCCGCGTAGCCCGTCCAGGATCCCGCCGATCAGGCCGGTCAGAGCACCTTCGACAGGAAGGACTTGGTCCGCTCGTGCTGCGGTGCGTTCAGGACCGCCCTGGGATCGCCGCTCTCCACCACCACCCCGCCGTCCATGAAGACCAAGGTGTCGCCGACCTCGCGGGCGAAGCCCATCTCGTGGGTCACCACGATCATGGTCATGCCCTCCAGCGCGAGAGCCCGTATCACGTCGAGGACCTCACCGACCAGCTCGGGGTCGAGGGCCGAGGTCGGCTCGTCGAAGAGCATCAGCTTGGGCTGCATGGCCAGGGCCCGGGCGATGGCCACCCGCTGCTGCTGGCCCCCGGAGAGCTGGTTGGGGTAGCTCTTCTCCTTGTCGGCCAGGCCCACCCGCTCGAGCAGCTGGTGGGCGCGCGCTCTGGTCGCGGCGACCGATTCCTTCTTCACCCACACCGGCGCGGACATCACGTTGTCGAGCACGCTCATGTGGGGGAAGAGGTTGAAGCGCTGGAACACCATGCCGATCTCCGCCCGCTTGCCGCAGACCTCGCGGTCCTTCAGCTCGAAGAGCCGGTCCCCGCTGCGCCGGTAGCCGACGAGCTCCCCGTCGACCGACAGCTCGCCCCCGTCGATCTTCTCGAGATGGTTGATGCAGCGCAGGAAGGTGCTCTTGCCGGAACCCGAGGGTCCGATGAGGCAGAGGACCTCGCCCGGATTGACGACCAGGTCGATGCCCCTGAGGACCTCGAGGCGGCCGAAGGACTTGTGGACCTGGGTGGCCCGGACCATCGGCTCACTCATGGGGTGCCAGCCACGGGGCGTCGGCCATGGCCGGAGCCGGCTTCACCCGGATGTGGAGGAAGGACTGGCGCAGGCGCTGGATCGGGGTCGGGGGAAGGGCCCGAGTCGACCCCCGCGCGTAGTAGCGCTCGACGTAGTACTGCCCGATGGTGAGCAGCGAGGTGAAGAAGAGGTACCACAGGCTTGCCACCAGCAGGAGCGGGACGACCTCGTAGTTGGTGTTCGAGATGTTCGTGGCCGCGGTGAACAGGTCGGCCAACGCGATGGCGTAGACCAGCGAGGTGGTCTTGAGCATCGAGATGGTCTCGTTGCCCGTCGGAGGGATGATGACCCGCATGGCCTGGGGCAGCACGATGCGGCGCATGGTCTGGAATTTGGCCATGCCCAGCGACTGGGCCGCCTCGGTCTGGCCCTCGTCGACCGAGATGATGCCGGCCCGCACGATCTCGGCCATGTAGGCACCCTCGTTGAAGCTGAGCCCGAGGGCTCCGGCCGTGAAGGAGGTCACCAGTACGTTGGCGTTGACGTTGACGAACGGGGTCGCGAAGGGGATGCCGAAACCCAGGTGGGGGTAGAGGTAGCTGATCCCCTCGTACCAGAAGATGATCTGGACCAGCACGGGGGTGCCCCGGAAGAACCAGATGTAGACCCAGGCGGAGCCGGACAGCAGCCAGTTGGGCGACAACCGCATGACGGCCAGCACGATGCCGAGCACGATGCCGACCACCATGGCGATGACGGTCAGCTCGAGGGTGACCACGATGCCCCGGAAGATGGGGGCGGCGAAGAGGTACTTGCCGACCACTCCCCACTGGTACCGGCCCTCCCGCACCCCGCCGCGCGTGACGTGGGAGAAGAACAGGGTGTTGATCAGCATGGCCGCCAACACCAGGATCGCCGCACTGGCCACCCAGCGGCCCGGGTGCCGGACCGGCACGATTTTCGGGTTGGACCGACCCCCGCCGCCCCCTCCGCCACCGGGAGAGGGACGCATCGTGGGATCAGTCATCGGAGGGAACTGCTGTCGACCGCCGTGCCGCTCAGCTGGTGGCGGCGTTGATCGCCGAGGAGGTGACCGCCCCGGACTGGACGCCCCACTTGGTGAGGATCTGGTTGTAGACGCCGTTGGCGATGAGCGCGTTGACCGCGGCCTGCACCGGGGCGGCCATGCCGTTCCCCTTGGGCAGGGCCAGCCCGTAGGGGGCCACCTCGAAGGCGGTGCCGCTGTTCTGGAACACTCCGTTGGAGGTGGCCACGATGTAGCCGGCCACCTGGGAGTCGGCGAACCCGACATCGGCCCGGCCGCTGGAGACGGCCAGGTTGGCCTGGCTCTGGTTGCCGTAGGAGAGCACGGTCACCGTGGGCTTGCCACCCTTGGTACACGCCTTGGCCGTGGTCTGGGCGTCGGTCTGCTCGGTGGTCCCGTCCTCGACGGCCACTGAGTGCCCGCACAGCGTGGTCAGGCCGTTGAAGGCCAGCGGGCTGCCGCTCTTCACGTAGAAGCCCTCGCCGGCGGTGAAGTAGTCGACGAAGTCGACCACCTTCTGCCGGGCGATGGTGTCGGTGAAGGAGGAGGCGCCCATGTCGTACTTGCCGCTCTGGATGCCCGGGATGATGGTGTCGAAGGTGGCGTTGATCAGCTTGGGCGTGAGACCGAGGGTCTGGCTGATGGCGGTGGCCAGGTCGGCGTCCATGCCCACGATGGTCGAGCCGTTGGGCGCGATGAACTCATCCGGGGCGTAGGTGGCGTCGAGGGCGATGTCGAGGGTGCCCTTGGACTTGACGGAGGCGGGCACCGTGGCGGCGATGGCCGCATTGGTCGATTGCGTGGGGATGGTGGTCGTCGGCAGCCCTACGGTGGTGGTCGGTGCCCCTGCGGTGGTCGTCGTCGAGCTGCTCGAGCTGCTGCTGCAGGCGGCAGCCAGCACTGCCACTGCGCCGATGGCCGTGGCCACCATGGCCTTCCGGTATCCCCGTTGCATGGTGCGCACGATCCAACCTCCGGTGTCGATCTGGTGAACGAGGGTCAAGTGTGCCACGTGGCCGTCACCCGGGCGACTCCTTGATGGGCCTCATCGGCCGCGCCGTCCGGGCGGCCGCGGTGGTGGCTCACCCCACTTTGAACGAAGCCATCGACAGGGAGCCACCGACGTAGCCGTCGACCAGGGTCGAGGCCGGCGACTGCGTTGCCACCGCCAGGCCGGCGATGGTGGCCAGGGGGAGGAAGTGCTCAGGGGTCGGGACGGCCAGGTGGTAGTCCGGGTGGTGGACGAGGTCCCTGACCCGCGCCGGGTCCTCGAGCATCAAGTCCCTGCACTGCTCGTCGAAGCGCACGGCCCAGTCGGAGCCGCCCTCTCCTCCTCCCCAGTCGAGGAGGCCCAGGTTGTGGACCACGTTGCCGCTGCCCAGCACCAGCACGCCTCGCTCGCTCAGCGGGGCCAGCCGCACGCCGAGGTCGAAATGCTCGTCGTAGCCCTCGAGCGCGTTGACCGACAACTGGATGACCGGCACGTCCGCGTCAGGGAAGACATGGACGAGCAGGGACCAGGTGCCGTGGTCCAGGCCCCAACCATCGTGGTCGAGGCCGACCCAGCGGGGCTTGACCACCTCGGCGACCTCCTCGGCGACCTCCGGCGAACCCGGCGCCGGGTACCGGACATCGAACAGGGCCTGGGGGAACCCGTAGAAGTCGTGGATCGTCCGGGGCGCGGGCATGGCGGTCACCAGGGTCGACGCCACGTACCAGTGAGCGGAGACGACCACGACCGCCCGGGGTTTGGGTATCGAGGCACCGAACTCCCGCCAGGCCCGGGTGTATCGGTTGTCGGAAAGGGCGTTCCTCGGATCGCCGTGACCCAGGAATGCCGCCGGCATGGTGCTCGACTCCACGCGTACCTCCAGCTGAGTGTTGACCGAGCCAGAGTCTCGCGCCGCTCCGGTCGATCCGGCACATCGTGGCCGCAGTATCCCGGTGTTGGCGCTTGTCCCTAGACTCCGTGCCGGGGACCCCTCTGACCGGGCGACGGAGATCGTGCGGCGGCGGGGTCGCCGCACGAACGGGGGAGCCGAGCCGTGACCGAAGCGATGACTGCCGGACGAACCGACCCGCCGGCCCAGCTGTCGCACCGGCGGGTCCTGGTCGTCATCGGCGCCCTGATGATGGGCATGTTCCTCGCCGCCCTCGACCAGACGGTCGTCTCCACCGCGCTGCCCACCATCGTGGGTGACCTGCACGGTGCCTCCCACCTCACCTGGGTGGTCACCGCATACCTCCTGGCCTCGACGGTGTCGACGCCCCTGTGGGGCAAGCTCGGGGACCAGTTCGGCCGGAAGTTCTTCTTCCAGGCGGCGATCGTCCTCTTCCTCGTCGGCTCGGCACTGTCCGGGCTGAGCCACTCGATGTTCGAGCTGATCGCATTCCGGGCGCTCCAGGGCCTCGGCGGCGGCGGCCTCATGGTGGGTGCCCAGACGATCGTCGGCGACGTGGTGTCGCCTCGGGAGCGCGGGCGCTACATGGGGCTGTTCATGGCCATGTTCGGCGTGACCACGGTCATCGGGCCGCTCATCGGAGGGGTCTTCGTGGAGTACCTCAGCTGGCGGTGGATCTTCTACATCAACATCCCCATCGGTGGGGTGGCCCTGGTGGTGACCGCGGTCGCCCTCCCCGGTGCCCTGGGCCGGGTGCACCGGGTGATCGACTATCTCGGAAGCGCGTTCCTGGCGCTGGCTGCCACGGCGCTCGTGCTGTTCACCAGCCTGGGCGGCATTTCCTACCCCTGGACGTCACCGTTCATCATCGGCCTGGCTGTCGCCGGCATCGTCTTCACGGTGGCGTTCCTGCTGGCGGAGCGCCGGGCCGTGGAGCCGGTCATCCCGCTCCGACTCTTCGCCAACCCGGTGTTCAGCGCGGCCAGCGCCATCGGCTTCGTGGTGGGGTTCGCCATGTTCGGCGCCCTCACGTTCCTGCCCGTGTTCCTACAGGAGGTCAAGGGCGTGAGCGCCATCGCCTCGGGCGTGCGCCTCTTCCCGATGATGGGCGGCCTCCTGGTGGCGTCGATCGGATCGGGACTGCTGGTGAGCCGATGGGGTCGGTACAAGATCTTCCCGGTGGTGGGCACCGCACTGATGACCGTCGGGCTCTACCTGATGTCGCTGATCGGGATCAGCACCGGTGCGTGGGTGATGGCCGGCTACATGGCCGTCTTCGGGTTCGGGCTGGGACTGGTCATGCAGGTACTGGTGGTGGCCGTCCAGAACGCAGTGCCCTACGAGGAGCTTGGCACCGCCACCTCGGGGACGACCTTCTTCCGCATGATCGGCGGTTCCTTCGGGACGGCGGTGTTCGGAGCGCTCTACTCCAACATGGTGGTGGGCAACATCCTCCGTGCCCTGCACCTCACCAAGGCGCCGCCCGGGTTCAGCATCAGTGCCGACAACCCGTCGGCCATCCACCACCTCCCGCCGGTCGTGCAGGCGGGGGTGATCGACGGCCTGGCCCACACCATCCAGACGATGTTCCTCATCGGGGTGCCCATCGCCTTCGTCGCCTTCCTCCTGAGTTGGACATTGCCGGAGAGAGAGCTGCGCAAGTCGATCCGGGGCTCGGAGCCAGGCGAGCAGCTCGGACTTCCCGAGCCGCGGTCGTCGCTCGGGGAGGTGCAGCGGATCCTCGAGCGGGCCGCCAGTCGCGAGAACCGCCGGGAACTCTACGAGACGCTGGCGGATCGTGCCGGGATCGTCCTCGACCCGCGGGCGTGCTGGACCCTGTACCGACTCGCTGATCGCCCCGACTGCACCCTCGAGAGCATGGGCGACCGTCTGGGGGTCGAGCCCGCGCGCATCGAGGCCGGAATCGAGTCGCTCGAGGCGGCCGGCATGATCGAGAAGGTGGGCGCGGCCGACGGGTGCACGCTGGCTCTCACCGACGCGGGGCGCTCGGCCATCGAGGAGCTCACGGCGGTGAGGCGCCAGGCGATGGCCGAGTTGTTGGAGGGATGGAATCCGGAGGAGCACCCCGAGGTGATCGATCTGATCCATCGCCTGGCTGCGGCCCTTCTGGCCGATGACGACAAGCTGCTGGCCGACGCCGGGGCCTCGACGGCCTGAGCGCATCGCCACAGACAAGAGGTCGGACAGCAAGACGCCCGGGCCTTCGCAGCGTCGGCGTAGCTGCGAAGGCCCGGGCGGATCTCGATCCGGTGGGCAGGCTCAGGGCCCCCTGTCGGACTCGGCGCCCTTGCCGAGCGGCCCCGATGGGGCCAGGTCCTTGTAGTGCTGGCGCCAGATGAGCCGGTAGACACGTGTCCACCGGGGGATCGAGCGCAGCCCGGGGATGAAGGGGACCAGGGCCAGCAACAGGGTCAGGAACATCATGACGGCCCAGACCTGGAAGTCCGCGTTGGCCGAGGTCTTGAACGGGGGGACCTGGTACCACATGGTGTAGAGCCAAAGCCAGGCCTGCCCGGGCCAGTTGCCCGTCTCGTTCATCATGCCCCACTGGTCGCCGCCGAGATGGTCGGCCGCGCCGAGGTTGGCCAGGTACTGGCCGTCGGCGATGAAGAGGAGGGGCTTGGTGTAGTCGGTGCCGTAGAACTGGCGTGAGCTGAGCAGCGCTCCGTCCAGGGCACCGCTGCGGGCCATCGAGGTCAGGCCGGCGATCATGGTGCCGACCGGCCCGTAGTCACCCTTGGGTACCGTCAGGACCCCGTTGGAGTAGGTGGCGTTGGCAACGGCCTTCTCATAGGCCGCCGTCCAACTCGCCTGCTGGTCGGCGGAGGCCGACTTGTACTCGGTCACCGCCGCCTGGACCTCGGGGGTATTGGGGAGCGTCTGGAGCGGATCGATCACGTAGTCGTTGGCCGTGTCGATCGGGTGATGCACGCCGAACCAGCTCTCGGGCGATATGGGTCCGATCGACTGGGAGGACCCGGTGGTGCTGTTGTAGGGAGGTCCGTAGGTGGCGGTGCCGCTGGTGCCGTCGAGCTCGGTGATCGCCGTCTGGGCGAAGTCGACCGGGTTGGCCGTCGACCACGACTTGACGGTGACTGGCTTGTCGTCGGGGGAGGAGAAGATCACCGCCAGGCCCACCACCACGATCAGCACCACGATGAAGGCGATGATGCCTTCCTTGATCAGGTCGTACGGGTAGTACTTGCCGTGCCACTCCTCGACGTCGCGGTCGGGCCTGAAGCGGCGCTTGCGGTCGGCGGTGGCCGAGTGGGTGGCGGCACTCATGCCTGCACCTCACTGGCTGCCGTGGCTGCCGTGTCGGCGGGAACGCCCTGCTTGACCTCGATCGCCAGTTGGTCCGGTGGGGCGAAGGGGGGCACCACGCCCCGCAGGCGCACCAGGAGGATGTGGCCGCCGACCAGGATCCCCACCACCAGGGGCAGGAGGACGATGTGCCACATGATCATCTGACCGAAGTTGGTGACGTTCATGATCGCCCCGGCCCCGGTCGAGTTGATCCCGTCCTTGGCCTGGGTGCTAATCCACTGGGAGTCGAAGTTCTGCTGGGACAGGTAGCCGGTGAACGCGGTGGCCACCGAGATGACGAAGGCGATCACGCCGCTGACCCAGGTGGCACGCCGACGGCCACGCCATGCGGCCATGAAGAACTTGCCCCACAGGTGGACGACCATGCAGAAGAAGAACACCTCGACGCTCCACAGGTGCAGGGAGTTGAAGAAGAGCCCGACGGTCGAGACGTGCCACCAGTTCGGACCGAAGATGGCCAGAACGATGCCGGTGAGGATGACCACGGCCAGGGCGGAGACGGTGAGGATCCCGAACACGTAGATCCACGAGGCCACATAGGCGGGCTGCCGGTCGGGCATCAGCTTCTGGGGCGGCAGTGCCTCCACTGCGGCGTGCCGCAGCTTGGCCGTCAGCTGGTGGGCGTCCTCGGGCAGGTCCGCCGACGGGTTCACCTGGGTTTCGGTATCGATGGTCATCGGTCACCACCTCCCCCGGGACGGTGGAACGGGATGAGTATCGCCAAGATGAAGACGATGACCATCAAGATGATCACGGTCAGGTTCGCCACCGAGATCTGGATGAATCCCCAGTTGATGTAGTGGCCTGGGTGGTCCAGATTGATGAGGCTCCCGACCACGTGAACCATCACGGCTGACAATGTCTGCATGGTGCATGACCTCCTGTTGATGGAGGTTACGGGTGCCCGACACGGGCGACCAGGGCCGAAAGTCCCGTAACCTCACCGTCTACTGCAACTTGTTCTGGCGCGACGGCAATGGGGCCAGGGTATGCGGCCGAGGGGAAGAAACGGGGGACCCCGGTGACGAGCTCGTGCCCGGCGTACTGTGGATGCCTGTCGCCGACCACCGGGAGGACACCCGTGAAACTAGGCATCCACTTCGTCAACTTCACCCTGCCAGGGGGGCCTGCGTCACTGGCGTCGACACTGGGCGCCACGGCGCGGGCTGCAGAGGAGGGTGGGTGCACGACCTTCACCCTGATGGACCACTGGTTCCAGATGGAGCAGTTCGCCACCGCTCAGGATCCGATGCTCGAGGGGTACACGTCGCTCGGTTACCTGGCCGGTCGAACGGATCGCATCACGCTCGGACTGCTGGTCACCGGTGTCACCTACCGCCACCCCGGGCTGCTGGCCAAGATCGTGACCACACTGGACATCCTGTCGGGTGGCCGGGCCCAGCTGGGCATCGGGGCAGCGTGGTACGAGCGGGAGCACCTGGGCCTCGGGGTGCCGTTCCCACCGGTCGGTGAGCGGTTCGAGCGACTGGAGGAGGCACTCCAGATCTGCCATCAGATGTGGAGTGACGATGACGGTCCCTACGAGGGGCGGCACTACCGACTGGTCGAGACGATCTGCTCGCCGCGCCCGATCCGGCAGCCGAGGCCCCGGATCCTCGTCGGCGGGAGCGGCGAGCGGAAGACCCTGCGGCTGGTCGCCCGGTATGCCGACGCCTGCAACCTGTTCGCCCCCGATCCGGCAGTGGTGGCCCACAAGCTCGACGTGCTGGCTCGCCACTGTGATGCCGAAGGCCGCGACCCGGGTACCATCGAGAAGACCATTCTGGCTTTCGGTGATCCGCTCGACGACGTCGATGCGTTCGTTGCGAGGATGGACGAGTACGCCGAGCTGGGGATCGACCTGGTCGAGGTGATGCCGACCGGCCCCGATCCTGTGGCATGGGTCACCCGGCTCGGAGAAGAGGTCGTCCCGAGACTGGCCGAGCTGGGCGGGCCGTGACAGTAGCCGGGCGGGCCGCGATCGGCAGCCCCGGGTGCCTGCTCAGGCCCCCGTCCCGTCGGGGTGCGCAGCGTCGTGCGGCGCGTCCGGTGCGGGATCGTCCCCGTCCGGGGTGGGGACCGTGGCCACCGGGAGGTTGATCCTGAACACGATGCCGATCACCCGGATGATCAAGCACACCCCTGCACCCAGCGCGTACCAGGCGAGGTTGTCGAAGCCGAGCTCGAAGCCGATCACGATGATGGCGGAGCCCACGAGCGCCGGGATGGCATAGAGCCCCTGGCGGAGCACCTCGGGCACCACCCGCAGCAGCACGTCCCGCACCACGCCTCCACCGATGGCGGTGACCGCTCCGAGGATCACCGCCGGTACCGGCCCGGTGTGCTGTTGGAGCGCCAGATCGGTGCCGATGACGCAGAAGAGCGAGAGGCCGACGGCGTCGAAGAGGTCGATCGACAGTTGCCATCGGGTCAGCGGCCGGCCGAAGGCGAACGCGGTCAGCCCTGCCAGCACCACAGCCAGGACCACCCGCCAATCGAAGAACGCCGTGGCGCGTTCACCCAGCAGGACGTCCCGGAGGATGCCGCCGGCGAGGCCGACCATGGCGGCCAGCACCATGACGCCGAACAGATCGAGACGGGCCCTGACAGCCGCCAGGCCACCGCTCACGCCGAAGACGTACGCCCCCACAACGGTGACCACCTCGATGGTGTGCCCTTCGATCTCCACGTGACCCTGCGCGAGATCGGTGCCGCGTTCGAGGTGCGGATCGAGTCGATGGTGATGATGGAGGGGCTCCTCGTCGTGATCACCCATCCGGACGGGGGCCAATGGAGCGGGGTCGTCCACGCCCAGCCGTCCCTCGAACGACTCGACCTGGTGTCGAACTTCAAGCAGATCGATCGCCGCATCATCGCCGGTGAGCTGTCGGCCGTCGAGGCGACGAGGCTCCTCGAGGAGCTCGAGAGCAGTCCGCCTGCCTTCCCGTGGTGGTTGCGGTTCATCGGCGTCATGCTCTTCGCTGCCGGTTTTGCACCGAGCATGCAGGCCAATTGGCGGCAGCTCGGCGGCTCGTTGTTCCTGGGAGCGGTGATGGCCGTCGTCTACCTGATCGGTGAGCGAGTCGCCATGCTCCGGGTGATGCTTCCGCTCGTGGCGGCCACGGCGGTCTCGCTGGTGGCCTTCACCGTCCTGCACATCGCCCATGCCCACGGTGGCCCGGTCCTGGTGATGGTCCCTGCGCTGTTCGTGATGATCCCCGGCGATTTCCTCTGCGCCGCCGCGGCCGAAGTGGCGGTGGGCCAGTTCACCGTGGGCACGATCCGCCTCGTCCAGTCGTTCCTCGTGCTGTTCGAGCTTGCCGCCGGCGTGATCATCGGTGCTGCGATCAGTGGTGCCGGAACGTCGGCACTGATCTCGTCCACCACGGTGGACAACATGCCGTGGATCATCACCGCGCTGGCGTGGATCCCGTTCACCGTGGGGATGGGCCTGACATTCTGCGCCCGGGTCCGCGACGTGGGCTGGCTCCTGCTCGGGGTCTACCTGGCCTGGGGCACCCAGCTCCTCGGCACGTGGTTCTTCGGCAGCACGGCCGGCACGTTCCTCGCCGCACTGCTGCTCACGCTGGTCGGAGTGCTGTTGGGCAGGAACCCGAACCGCCCACCGACCCTCGTGATCATCCTCGGCGGAGTGTTCGTCCTCACCGTCGGGTCGATGGCGCTGCGCGGAATCACCACGCTGGCCGGTGGCCATCTGCTGGAGAGCTTCCATGACCTTGCCAACTTCACCGAGATCGCGGGCGCCCTGACCTTCGGGCTGATCTGCGGCACGAGCATCGGAGTCGCCATCCTGCGGCGTACCACCACCCGGTTCGCGGTATCCGTCTCGTGACGATCGCCTGGCACAAAGGGCAGGTGCCGGCATGCACTCGTTCTGCCGGGTCGGGCACCCGGTGGGCGAGCGGAGTGGACCATCGAAGACCCCTCGACGTCGGATCCGGGGTAGGGCAGGCCTGTCACCGGTGAGTCGGGCGTCGACGCGGCGTCCTCGGTGAGGTCGTGATCTGGCCTCGTCCAAAGGCGTCCCTGCGGCCCCAGCGTCCGGGGATGTCGAGCAACTCGAGGTGTTCGATGGAGACGGGAAGGGCTGGATCGACCACGAGTTGTCCATCGACTGGCTCGAGTCCGAGCATGGTCCGGAGCAGCAGGAGCGGAGCGCCCGTGGACCATGCCTGCGGGCTGCAGGCGGTCGGGTACTGCACCGGGTACTTCGTGTCCGTCCGCGGGTATCCCCCGAAGGCCTCCGGTAGCCGACCGTCGAAGTAGGCGGCAGCATCCAGGATGCCCTCGGCGATCCGGGCGGCCTCCTCCTTGAAGCCGTAACGTCGCAGTCCCCAGGCGATGAAGGAGTTGTCGAACGGCCATACGGTGCCCACGTGGTAGCCGATGGGGTTGAACCGCCCTTCGCCCTCGGCCAGGGTGCGAACACCCCACCCGGAGAAGAGTCGATCGCCCATGAGCTGTTCGACCACTCGTCGCGCCTTCGACTTGTCGACGATACCGCTCCACAGGAGATGCCCGATGTTCGAAGTGAGTGAGTCGACCTGACGCCCGTCGGCGTCGATGGCAACCGCGAAATACTCCCCGTCCACGACCCAGAAGTCACGATTGAAACGACGCTTCAGGTCGCCTGCCTCCTCCTCGAGCCTGTCGGCGAAGGCCTCGTCACGCCACACCCGGCGGGCGAGTCGGGCGCCGCGCATCTTGGCGTCGTAGGCATACCCCTGGAGCTCGCAGGTCGCACGTGGAAAGCTCGGGAGGCGCCCGTCATGGTAGGAGATCGAGTCCCACGAGTCCTTCCAGCATTGATTCTCGAGGCCCGTCTCCTCGTTGCGCCTCTGGTAGGAGATGTACCCGTTGCCCTGCAGGTCGGCGTAGGTGTCGATCCAATTCAGCGCCGCCCGGGCCTCGACCTCGAGGTCGCGGACAAGTCTGGTGTCGCCGGTCCAGCGCTCGTACTCGTCGAGAAGCACGACGTACAGGGGCGTGGCGTCGGCACAGCCGTAGTACGGCGAGTGTGGCCGCTCCTCGAAGGCGGTGAGCTCGCCGAAGCGCATTTCGTGAAGGATGCGCCCGGGGTCCTCGTCTCGGAAGTCGTCGATGCGGGCGCCTTGGCGCTCGCCGAGCGTGCGGAGGGTGGTGGCCGCCAGCTCGGGGGTGAAGGCGATCGACTGGAGGCTGGTCAGGATGCTGTCGCGGCCGAACATCGTCATGAACCAGGGCAGGCCGGCGGCGGGGAGCGCGTGCTGGGGCGAGGTCATCGGCGCAAAGCGCAGAGCGGCCAGATCCACCAGGCTCCTCTGGTAGGTGGTCGTGAGGGAGCTGCTCCCGCATTCGAGCCGAGGGGCCCTGGACAGCCACTTGTCGAGACCACGGGCCATGTCGGGTCGGGTGGACCGCCCCGACCGCCTCCCGGTGGGCCGGCTCGGCTGGGTCAGGTAGGGGATCCGCGCCACCACGTTGATCGCAGTCTCCCAGGTGCCGTGCGCCGGTATCCTGACGGCACAGGTGAGGCCGTGCTCGTCGGTGGTCGACGGAGCCGACGAGGAGATCCAGGTCTCGCGTTCGAACGTCTCGCGCCGGTACCCGAGGACCAGGCGCCCGTCGTCGACGCGGGTGTGGTACTCGCCGCGCTTGCGCAGTGCGTCCTTCACCTCGAAGAGGTCCGCGAAGTCGCTACCGGCATCGAGGCGCAGCGTGAGGCTGACCGGCTCCTGCTTGTGGTTCAGCAGGCGGATCGACTCGCGGAAGCCGGACCCGACGGTGCGATGGCGTATCACGGAGAGTTCGGAATCGACGTAGACGGTCCCTGTTCCCGGTACCAGGAAGAAGCGGGTCTCGAAGTACTGGAGGTCGTCGACCGACAAAGGGTTGAGGCGCTCGCCGTCCACGGTGAGCACCCACTTCGACAGGAAACGGGTATCGAAGGAGAACAGGCCGGTCGGGTCGGTCAGCGAGGCCTCGATGTCTCCGCTCCGGTTGCTCACGACGAACGTGTTGCCTTCGAGGATCTGGACGAGATCACTGCTCATCTCGGTGTCCTCTCCGAGTGGTCGGCCTCGTCGGTCGTGTGGGTGGCGCAGGTCTCGGGCGGTCCGCCGAAGAGACGCTGGAACGCCATGAGGAGCGCGAAGTCGCCTTCGACCCTCATCGCCCCGCGGAGGAAGGCGGCCATTGCGTTGGCGGTGCCCGTGACGATCCGGTCGAGGAGACGCCCGTCCACCGTCACCACCACGTCGGCGCGGCCCTTGCGTTGCGACACGACGACGTTGCCGTGGGCGATGGTGAGGTACCAGTGCTCGACCTGGGGTCCTCCGACCAGATCGAAGCGCAGAGTTCCCGAGGCCTTCTCCAGCATCGGCTGGTGCCCTTTCGCATGGAGATCCTCGAAGAATGCGCGGCTTGCTGCATTGACTGGAGCGGGCCTGCGCTTCCGAGTTGCCATCGATACTCCTCCGGATCTGGGTCTGGCCGAACCCGCCGTGCGCATCTCCCGAGGCGTCAGAGGCCGGGGCTGGAGTGCATCAGGCCCCCGTCGGCGAAGATGGTGGTGGCGGTGAGGTAGCTGGCACCGGCACCGGCGAGGAAGGCCACGATACTGGCGATCTCCTCGGGCTGGGCCAGCCGGCCGATGGGGATGGCGGCGTCGAGCTTGCTGAGCTGTGTCGGGTCGGCAACGGTGGCCTTGTTGATCGGGGTGTCCACTGCGCCGGGTCCCACCCCGACCACCAGGATGTCGTGCGGCGCCAGCTCGACACCGGCGGTGCGGGTGAGCATGCGCATGCCGCCCTTGGACAGGCAGTAGGCGGTGTTGCCCGGCATGGGCCAGTCCTCGTGCACCGAGGTCATGTTGATGATCCGGCCGCCGCCGCCCTGGGCGATCATCTGCCGGGCGGCCAGCTGGGTGCCGAAGAACGCACTCTTCAGGTTGATGTCGAGCACCTTGGCGTACTGCTCCTCGGTGGTGTCGAGCACCGAGGTCCGGGTCTCGATGCCGGCATTGTTGACCATGATGTCCAGCCGGCCGAAGGCGTCGACCGCCTTGGCGACCAACCTCTCGAGGTCCTCGACCTTGCTTACGTCGGCCTCGACCCCGATCACCTGGTCACCGAGGTCGCGCACCTGTTGCTCGAGGTTCTCGGTGGCCTGCTCGTCGGCGACGTAGTCGATGACGATGTCGGCACCGGCTGCGGCGAGGGCCAGCACCACCGCCTTGCCGATGCCGGAGTTGCCACCGGTGACCACGGCCACCTTGCCCTTCAGTGTCATTTCGGCTCCCTTCCGCTCGAGGGTCGGCTGCCGAATGAAATCGGTGCCGACATGCCCTCACCCGGCACTCCTCAGGGTAGAGGCGGGTGCTGGGCGAATCAACAACGCGTGGACCGGTGCCAGGGGGCATCTCGGACCCGGTGACCCGCACGGGCCGAGTGCCGGCGTCGAGGCGGAACAGGGACATCGGTGGCTCCTCGAGATGAGGAGATCGTGTCTTCGAGAATAGAGGCAACTTGGAGATACAGAGTAACTCCCCTTCGTGAAGCAACTGCTATCGTTTGGAGGGTGGAAAGCGTGCAGGCGACCCCGAGGCAGTCAGCCAGGCGCGATGCCGCCGGGCCGGAACCAGGCGAAGCATCGTCAGGAGCCTGCGACGCGGCGCTGGCTCGAGCATTCACGTTCCTCGGCAAGCGGTGGAGCGGTGTGATCCTCGGAACACTGACCAACGGGCCGGCCGGGTTCGCCGAGCTGAGACGACGCGTCGACGGAATCAGTGACTCCGTCCTGTCCGAGCGATTGGCGGAGCTTCAGGCCACCGGACTGGTGATCCGATCGGTGGAGTCCGGGCCACCGGTCTCGGTCTCCTATGTCCTGTCCAAGGCCGGGTCAGCCCTCATTCCAGCGATGCACGAGCTCAGCGCATGGGCCTCGCAGAACCTCCCAGACGCAGCTCCTGCATGATGACGACGAAGGAACACACAGATGAGTGATCGACTGGCGGCACTGCATTCCTCGGTGGAGCGCTTGCGCGACATCGTCGAGGATCTCGATCCACAGCAGCTCGAGCTCCCGGCCTACCCGGTCGAGTGGTCCATCGCCGACGTCCTGTCCCATATCGGATCCGGAGCGATCATCCTTCGGCGCCGATTCGACGACATCAACAACGGCCGGGAGACCGATCCCGACTTCAACCAGTCGGTCTGGGACGAGTGGAGTGCCAAGTCGCCCGCCGCACTGGCCGCCGATGCCTTGGTCGCCGATGCCGAGCTGCTTCATGGCCTTGAAGCACTCGACGACAGCAGTCGCCGACAGTTCCGGTTCTCGATCGGCCCGATGAACCTCGACTTCACGGGCTTCGTCGGACTCCGGCTCAACGAACACGCACTTCACACATGGGACGTCGAGGTCGCGCTCGACCCTACGGCCATTCTCCCCGCCGATGCAGCGGGCGCAGTGGTGGACAACCTCGAGATGATCACCCGATTCGCAGGGAAGCCCTCCGGCGAGGTCCGTACCGTCAGCGTGCACACCGTGGATCCGGAGCGCGACTTCACTGTCTCGCTCACCTCCGATGCGGTCGCGCTCGCCCCAGGCGATCCCACCGACTCGCCGGATCTCGAGATCCCCGCCGAGGCGTTCGTCCGGCTCGTCTGCGGCCGTCTCGACCCGGCCCACACGCCACTGATTCCCGGCGCCGGTGCCCTCGACGAGCTCCGACCGGTGTTTCCGGGATTCTGAGGGCGCGTTCGGGGCAATGGAGGCGAACGGGCTCACACCGAGCATCTCGGAACGGTGGTCGCGCCACTGATCATCAAGGAACCAGGGAGTGCGGGAAACTCTGACTGAGGGCACCGTCACGTAGTGGAACGGGACACCGCCGTTCCGGCCCAGGTCCGCTGCAACCTCGAGCACAGGGCGCGTTGTCGCTTCCTCATGGGACACTGCTGCCCATGGGCGGTTACGACATCATCGGAGATGTTCACGGCTGTGCCGACAAGCTCGAAGGTCTCCTTCGGATGCTCGGCTACGAGGAGCGGGACGGCGCCTACCGGTACTCGACGTCCGATGAGGAGCGTCAAGCCGTCTTCGTCGGCGACCTCATCGACCGGGGCACCCAGCAGATCAAGACCCTCGAGCTCGTTCGGGCCATGGTCGAAGCCGGTAGCGCCCGGATCGTGATGGGGAATCACGAGTTCAACGCCATCTCCTACGCAACTCCGAACCCGGAGATCCCCGGTGAGTTCATGCGGCGCCACACGGACAAGAACTTGAAGCAGCACAAGGCCTTCCTGGACCAGGTCCAGGTGCAACCCGGCCTCTACGCCCGGAGCATCGAGTGGTTCAAGACCCTGCCGCTCTGGCTCGACCTCGACGGGATCCGGATTGTCCACGCCTGCTGGAGCGATGACGCCATCAGGGCGGTGGGCCGGTGGGTGGCGCCCGGCACTTCGATGCCCACGGACTTCGTGGTCAGGGCGAACCAGAAGGGGCGTCCCGAGTACGAAGCGATCGAGGTCCTACTGAAGGGCCCGGAGATCAGCCTCGAGAGGTACGGGCAGGAAGGCTTCAAGGACAAGGACGGCCATGTCCGACATCGGGCACGTCTCCGATGGTGGGATTCCGAGGCGATCACCCTTCGGGAGTTGGCCGAGGTCCCCGAGAACGTCAGGACCCCCGCAGGTGTCACCTACCCCCGCCTCCCCGACCAGGAGTGCGGCGATGAGTCGGCCTACGACTACCACGGCGTCAAGCCGGTCTTCTACGGCCACTACTGGCGCAGGTGGAAGCCCGACAAGCGAAAGGACTGGACGACCAACACGGCCTGTGTCGACTTCAGCGCCGTCAAGGGCGGGCCGCTGGTCGCCTATCGGTGGAACGGGGAGGCAACGGTCACCCCGAAGAACTACGTCGCGTACGGCAAGGGCGGCCGGACGAAGCACGGCCAGGACTGAATCAGGAGGTGCGGCTCTCGTGTGGCACTGACGCCGGATGCCGCACCGACCACGGGAATTCACGGTTGACTCGGACGCGGGGTCGTCGGCCCGGCCCCCACCTAGACCAACGACGGGTACTGGCCGACCGAGAGCAACGGTGGCTCGCTCCGCGACGGCGACGCCGCCAACCTGGGCAACGTGGCCAAGCTCGATCTGAACGCCCCCATGGACGACGAGGGGGACTGACCCACCGACGCAGTCCAGGTCCGGTGCCCGGCTCACTCCGGGAGCCTGCCTGGTCTTCAGCGGGTGGCGTTCGTTCGGCTCAGCCAGTGAAGGCGCGCCGCGGCCCCGGTAGGGTCGGATCGTGGCAGATCCTGAACCCATGAGCCCCGACGTACCGCTCTCCCGCCTCGAGCCGCAGGAGAAGGCGGTACGAGCAGGAAGCTTCGGTGCGGTGGCCTCGCACTACGAGCGCTATCGACCTGGACCGTCGCTGGAGGCGGTGGACTGGGTCCTTCCGAAGCATGTGGACACGGTCGTCGACCTCGGAGCCGGTACGGGCGCGTTGACCAGGCTCCTGATCGACAAGTCCGAAGAAGTGATCGCCGTGGAGCCCGACGACCGGATGCGCGCCGTGCTCACCGAGGAAGTCCCAGGCGTCCGGGCCGTGACGGGCCGGGGCGAGTCGATGCCCATCGCGGACGGATGCGTCGACGCGGTACTTGCCTCCTCGTCATGGCACTGGATGGACCCGGTCCCGACCCTTCAGGAGGTGGGCCGAATCCTCAGGTCGGGTGGGATCCTCGGCGCCCTGTGGTCCGGGCCCGATCCGGAGGGCTCGTTCATGGTGCAGGCCCAGGCCGTGCTGGCCGAGCGGTCGCTGGGCGGTGCTGACGCAGTTGCCGGTGACGGCGCCGGCCAGTCAGGCGGTAGCGGATTGGCGGGCCTCGTCATGGGCGACGTGCATCGCCCAGCTTCGAGCCTGGAG
>Ga0181523_10000595_pt1 | contig 41023 bp, 24 predicted proteins | sample PEATcosm2014_Bin_43_FD_119752 | JGI IMG/M metagenome (GOLD analysis project Ga0181523, IMG submission 119752) | Peatland microbial communities from MTU Mesocosm Facility, Houghton, MI, USA - PEATcosm2014_Bin05_30_metaG | ecosystem: Environmental > Terrestrial > Soil > Wetlands > Peat | place... | reverse complement strand
GGCCGGCGCCAGTGCTGGAATCATGCGGTGGCTGCCGGGCAGCCGCCCGCCGGTGTTCCGGATGCTGACCCGCGCCCAGGGACTCATCGACCGCCAGGTTAACGCGCTGGCCACGGACCTTGCTGGAAACGTGTGGGCGGCAACGGAAGCGGCCGGCGTGATGAGAATCCAGGCAGGCGGGTTCACGACGTTTCGCGAACAGGACGGCCTCGCAACGGATCGGGTGTGGTCGCTTATTTCGGATCGCGCCGGAACGGTTCTGGCGGTAACAGCTTCGGAAAGGCCACATGGTTTGGTAAATCGATTCGATGGAACCAAGTTCCACGCCATGTCACTCAAGGGCTTCAGCGAGCGCCCGTCCTGGGGAAAACACATCCTCCTGCGGGCCCGGACCGGCGCCTGGTGGGCGGCGACAGGCGCGGGCCTGTGTATGTACGCGCCGGTAGAGGCAGCGGCCCTGGCGGGGAGACAGCCGGAGACCTGTTATGCGCGGGACGAGAACTTGTTCCAGATCTTCGAGGATGCGAAGGGCCGCATCTGGGCCTCGATGCAGGACCCCGGGGGGGCCGTCGTTCGGCTCATACGCTGGGACCCTGCCACGAAGGCCATTTCCTTTGTTGAAGACGGTCCCAGCCGGAATGAGTTGGTTAGCGCCTTTGCAGAAGACCGGGACGGCAACGTCTGGATGGGCGAGGGGGGCGGCGCTTTGTTCCGTTACAACGGCCGTCAATTCACCCGCTTCGGGCAGGCCGAAGGCGTCCCCGCGGGAATTCGCGATCTGTTCGTCGATAGCCTCGGGCGATTGTGGATCGCTTCCTCAAATGGACTCGGATTGATCGAGCACCCCGGCAGCCCGCATTTCGGGATGCGGGTCTATAAAGCCGCGGACGGGCTGGCCAGCGACGCGACCGAGTGCATCACAGAAGACACAGCGGGGCGCATATACGCCGCAACGATGCGAGGCGTGGATCGTTTGGACCCGCGCACGGGCCACATTAAGCATTTCTCGACGGTCGACGGATTGGCGCGTGGAAGTGTCAGGATGGCGATGAGGGACGCCGCCGGCGATCTCTGGTTCGCGACCACGCAAGGTCTCTCGAGACTGTCCCCAACCGCGGACCGGCCGCCCGCCATCCCCTCCGTGCGGATCACGGATCTGCACATCGGGCGTGAGCGCTATCCGGTCTCGCAAGTTGGCGAGACGCGGATCTCGCGCGGAGATTTGCAGCCTTCCCGGAATCAGTTTCGGGTCGCGTTCGTGGGCTTCAGCGACGAACCCGAAGCGAACTTGCGCTACACCTACAGGCTGGATGGCGGGGAGGCTGGCTGGCAGGGGCCGGGCCGGGACCATGAGGCGAACTATCCCGAACTGGCGCCGGGGCCCTACCGGTTCCTGGTGAAGGCGGTGAATTCGGAAGGCCAGGAAAGCGCGACACCCGCGGAGATCGATTTTAGGATTCTTCCACCGGTCTGGGGCCGCTGGTGGTTCCGGCTGTCGGCCTTGCTGGCGTGCGGGGCGCTGCTGTACGGCGCGTACCGCTACAATTTGAATCGCCTGCTGGAGCTGGAGCGTGTCCGCACCCGCATCGCCATCGACCTTCACGACGATATCGGCGCCAGCCTTTCCCAGATCGCGGCCGTCAGTGAGGCCTTGAGCCTGCGTGGGGGAGCGGACGACCGCTACCGCGAGCCGCTGTCGCAGATCGCGATGGATTCCCGGGAGATGGTCAGTGCGATGAGCGATCTGGTCTGGGCGATCGATCCCCGCCGGGACCATCTTCAGGACTTGGTCCAACGCATGCGGCGCTTTGCCAGCGACATGCTCACCGCCTGCGGCATGGAATTCCGGTTCAGCGCCCCGGATAGCAGCTTGCGCCTGAGCGTGGAGCAGCGCCGGCATACTTTCCTGATATTCAAGGAGAGCGTCAACAACATCGCCCGCCACTCCGGTTGCACCGAGGCGGAGGCCGGGTTGACCTTGGAGGCGGACACGCTGGTGTTGCGGGTTCACGATAATGGCCGGGGACTGGATACGCAGCAGACCGGCCACGGCAACGGGTTGAGCGATATGCGGGCACGAGCCAAGGCCCTCGGCGGGGCGGTCGAGATCGCCGGCGGCCGGGACTGCGGAACAACCGTCACGCTGCGAGTTCCATTGGGCCGCCTGCCGCGGACGGGTTGGCAAGCATATTTCCATCTGAACAGATGGTGACCGCGCTTGGGCCTTGCCTTATACTGCGGGGGAAGATCCTATGACCGAACTTAAGGCGGACCGGGATATCCCTGTGGCCATCGTCGAAGATCGAGTGCGCACACGGGAAGCCATCCAGTCGCTGATCGACGGCACGGACGGTTACAGGTGCACGGGCGGCTACGGTTCCGTGGAGGAAGCGCTGGATGGGATCGACGGCGACCCGCCGGCCGTTATCCTGTTGGATATCGGACTGCCGGGAATGTCCGGGATTGAAGGCATCCCCCGCCTGAAACAGCGCCTTCCCGGCGTACTGCTGGTGATGCTCTCGGTTTACGACGACGACCAACGGATCTTCGAGGCCCTCTGCGCCGGGGCCTGCGGATATCTGCTGAAAAGCACGCCGCCCGCGCGCCTGCTGGAGAGCCTGCGGGAGGTCGTGGGCGGCGGCGCGCCCATGTCTCCGGAGGTGGCGCGGCGTGTCATCGGGCTATTCCGCGAGATCCGCCCGCCGGCCCATGCCGATTACGGCCTGACGCCGCATGAAACCCGCCTGTTGACTCTGCTGGTGGAAGGCCATAATTTCAAGACCGCGGCCGTGGAGGCGGGCGTCAGTCCGAGCACCATCGCGTGGTATATGCGGCGCATTTACGAGAAGCTGCAGGTACACTCGAAATCCGAGGCCGTAGCCAAAGCTCTCCGCGACCGGGTGGTTTGACGGCAAGCCATCTGTACAGATAGCTATACGGATAGCCAGGGGCGGCGGATGGCACTCGCCACACCCCTTTTTGACTTATTTCCCCCTCTATACAGATGGTGACTGGAAAACCTTTCGCCGTACGCTCATTCTGTGGCTATGACAAACGAGGACATGACAGACGAAGTGCAACATCGGAGTTCATGTGGTTTTATCTGGTGCACGCGTACGCGGCCGTGGATGGCCGCGCTGGCGGCAGGGGCAGTGCTCCTCACGGCGGTTACGGCGGCCTGGCCGCAGGAGCAGATAGCGCCGGGGCCGCCGGCTTACAGATGGTTGTACGGACAGCGGGCGGAAGCCGCCGCGGCGAAGGCCGCAGCCGGCGAAGCGTTCACCCGTGACGCCGGCGCCATGCCGGCGCCAAACGTCGCCGGCACCTTCATCGAGTTTGATGCTCCGGGCGCTGGCACGAGTTCTGGCCAAGGGACGTTCCCCTTCGCCATTAAGCCGGAAGGAACCATCACGGGATACTACAACGACGCGAACTCCATAGCTCACGGCTTCGTGCGGACCGCTGGTGGCACGATCGCCACGTTCGACGCCCCGAACCGGGTCTATGGCACAAATGCCACCGCCATCAACGCCGCAGGCACGGTCACGGGATATTACAGCGACGCGAACTACAATGTTCACGGGTTCGTGCGAGCCTGGAACGGCGCCGTCACTGAGTTCGATGCGCCGCACGACGTTAACGGCACATACCCCGTCGCCATCGACGACGCCGGCGTCGTTACCGGATATTACTTTAACGCGAACTTCGTGATTCACGGTTTCCTCCGGACTCCGAATGGCACAATCACCGCGCTCGACGACCCGAGTGCCGGCACAGGCTTCTTCCAAGGCACCTTTGCTGAGGGTATCAACGCGCAAGGAGCGATGGTGGGCTGCTACGTTGACTCAAACAACGCGTCCTACTCTTTCCTGCGAGCCAGGGGCGCCTTCACCACGCTGGCTCCCCCAACATCCACAGGCGTCTATCCCTACTGCACGAGCCTGACGCTCTCCGGCCCGCCAATAGCCATCAACTGGCTCGGGGCGATCGCATCAGACTATTTTGAGCCGATTACAGGAAACCCCTTCGGGGGAAATTATCGTGGCTTCCTGCGCTCCCCGGACGGCGCCTACGCAACCTTCGATGCCGCGACCTACTCACCTTGCTGTATATGGACGTTCCCCCTTTCCATCAACTGGTCGGGCACGATCGCGGGGTACTTCAGCGACGGGTATAGCGTGAATCACGGCTTTGTGCGCGACAGCGCAGGCGCCATCACGATATTGGACGCCCCGAACGCCAACCAAGGCGCGCTTCAAGGCACCGTCGCCAACGGGATCAACCTGTGGGGGACGGTTGCGGGATGGTACATCGACGCAAACTCCGCCTACCACGGCTTCCTCTGGAGGCCGTAAGAAGGAGCGGCGCAGGGCCGCTCTTTGTGGCCCTGCACTTGTTTTACACCGTTGGGGTGAACGCCCCCGCGCCGGGTATCACACGAACGTATCGGAAACCATGGGCTAGATCGCCAAAGAGAAGTCCTCGTTGCGAGCGGGTATTCTTGCCGATAGTCACTCGCTCAAAACGGCAGCGGGATTGAACCAAAAAAAGGAGCTTACGAACATGCATTTCCAAACAAACGCTTTCACACGCAGGGCCACGCGCGTGGTCCATTTAGCAACTGGCGCCGGTTTGCTGGCCGCGGTGGCAATGGCTTTGATACCCCAAACGATGCGGGCACAGGTGGATCCTCTGGTGATCGACAACTTCAAGACTGGAGGGTTCAAGGCCGAGTCAACCACGGGCACCAAATACTACACCCAGACCGGTACGGGGATCTACGGCGGGACGCGAAACATTAATCTCGTTATGGGCAGTTCCGACGCATTCGCGCAGCCCGTGCAGGTGCAAGTCCGGCCTCAACCAAAGTCGAGCGCCACCCCCTCCGCGTTCATTGTGTCCGGGGGCTTCGGCGCGTTTGCCGAGGTTGACTTGTATTACGAGGCGACAGGGGAGAGCCTCAACCTCAACCTGGCCCCCTACAACCGGATCCGGGTCACTTTCGCTGGTTTGACATCGCCACAAGCCTTTTTCGTGAACGTGTATGACAACACCGGCAACTATTCAGAGGTCGAATGCAACATCGGCCCCTTTGCGCAAAACGGCCCTGTCGGGACTTTCACGACCACCACGGTGGATATTCCCGAGGAAAATTTCGGTCCTACCTCTGCCGGCCCGGTGAATTGGGGCGACATCGAGGCGATCGTCCTGGAATGGGCGCAGGCCGGTAGTGCGGACTACTATGGCGTGGGTAGTTTTGCGGTCAAGGAGGTCTCCGCCCTGATGGCCTCGGACCCGGTGGGCACGGTCACGTGCGGCGCTCCTGCCAACTAGCCGCGGTTTAGCAAGAGAAAGTGTGGTGGGGCGGGCGAGCTTGCCGGCGGCCTGTCCCACCCGGCATTCACATATCAATGGCACTGAGGTGCAATTGCCCAACTTGCTTTTCTCGGAGCTGGGGGGGCTCGCCAAAATCTAGAGCGTCTGGAGAAGGTTGTCATCGAAGAGGAAGATGTCGCCAGGACATGCACTGCCATGGTTGACGCCACAGATGTACTGACCGAGGCGGTATTGCGGAGGGGTTCTGTTGTTAAGGCGTGAGAGCAGGTTTAATACGTTGACGGCGAAGGTTGCGTTCAGCGGTCGCAGCATGCTCTCCCTGCCTTTTTCCGACCACAAAAACGACCGTTGACACAACTTTAGGAGTTATGTCAACCGGAACTACACAAAAACACAGAGTTAACACTCTGTATGCACGCCCCGTGCCGCACGCGCTCGATCCACGCCGGCGGAAAACTCCTTGAGTGCTTCAGCTGGCCGCCCGCGAGGCGGCGGGCGGCTCGCGTAGGCGTTTGTGCGCAGCCAGACGAGGGGCGCGTTCCGCGGCGGTTCGGGCGAGCTGGCGGTGCGCTGCGTGTCGGCCGTAGCCTCGGCGATGGCTGGATCGACGTATGGGCGAGCTACGACAGCCAGAACCGCCCGCACGCGCTCGCTCCACACCGGCGAAAACTCCGCGAGCGCTTCGGGCGGCACGCCCGCGCGGCGGCGTGCTGCGTGCGTGGGGCGTTGCTGCGGTGGCCGGCCTTCGCCGTGAGCTGGCCGGCGCAGGCGAGCCGCGCCGATATCGACGTGATCGGGTGAGCGGCACCGCGTCCGTGCGCGAGGGTAAAGCGGTCTAAAACGGACGGGATTCCGTTCATTTCAAATCTTATCCATTTTTCAGCTCGCCGCCTTCAGGAATGTCCCCTTCTTCAATTCTTCGAATGCCTGCTGGAGTTCCTGCTGCGTGTTCATCACGATCGGACCGTACCAAGCTACGGGCTCCTCCAGTGGCTTCCCCGAGACTAGGAGGAACCGGATTCCTTCGTCGCCTGCTTCTACCTCTACCTCATTACCTCGGTCGAAGAGAACGAGCGAGCGATTGTCAGCCTCCGACGGCGGCGCCGTATCCAGCCATCCGACTCCTTCCGTCGGGACAGCGAGCGGGCCGGATGCGTTGCAGAACTTTCCCCCACCCGCGAAAACATACGCAAAAGCGTGGCGAGTAGTTTCCACCGGCAGAGTTCTCCGGCGTCCGGGCGCAACGGACACGTCCAGATAAACGGGTTCCGTGGCGACTCCGTCCACCGGGCCAGTCTTGCCCCAAAAGTTTCCGGCAACGATGCGAACGCGGGTACCGTCGTCGTCCGTGACCTCAGGGATATCCACCGCTTTCACCTCCTGGTAACGCGGCGGCGTCATTTTCAGCGAAGACGGAAGGTTGCCCCATAACTGGAAGCCATGCATCCGGCCCGAGAGGTCTCCTTTCGGCATCTCTTGATGGATGATGCCGCTGCCCGCCGTCATCCATTGAACGTCGCCAGCCGTGATAGCACCGAGGTTGCCCATGCTATCGCCGTGCTCCACAGTTCCCGCCAGGACATAGGTGATGGTTTCGATCCCGCGATGAGGGTGCCATGGGAACCCAGCCAGATAATCCTCCGGGACGTCGTTGCGGAAATCGTCGAAGTGCGCCGCCTCGTGCGTAACAGCGCTCGATACGCGATCACGCGGCGCCGACAGCTTGCTCCGCGCGCCCCGGCGCACCGCCGGATCGGCGCGCAGGCAGGCGCGGACACGATGCGGACCATCGAGGAGCCTGCTGCCGCGCACCGTCGTCTGGGCGCCGCCGTCGCACACACACTTTGGCGTAACATTCGAGTGTGAGGCTGTACATCGTGGGGCCGGCGCTGGCGGCGGCGATTTTGTGGCTGTACGGGCACTTCCGTCAGTCCCTGTAAAACAGGCAGGGAACAAGAGATTTTAAGCAGTCATTTGCGGTTAAGTGGCGCAGTTTCATTGGCTTGACAGCAAACGTGGTCGCTGTAATAACAGGGAATAACAGGGCCTGTTCCGGACAATATCAGAAGAGACTGATGCCTAACCAGGAGCGCCCTGATATCCGCCAGAACAGGCCCTTAAAAGGGTCATCTTACTGGTTACCGCGGCGCCGGCGGAAGCATATCGTAAAGCGGCTGCGCCGGGATGACTTCCGGATTCTCGCCGGCCATCGATATGGCCAGAATGCGGATCTTATCGTTGTCGGGCAGCGTAATGGTTTTCGCGCCGGCCGGCAGCTCGATGGGATACGCGAACAGGTAAGCGTAGGCGTAAGGCTCGTTTTCGCCCGCGGCGTTGTGCCGATGCGAACAGTACCACGCCAGCTCCGCGCGTTTGATGTAGCCCGGCCGGATACCGGTCATCTCGGCGTAATCGTCATGCTCGGTCTTACCCGGCTGTCCGGGGATGGAAATGTCCTTGGCCAGCCAGTGCCGGTCGTCCCACTGCCCGATGAATCCGCCCCAATCCTGGATGTTCAGGCCGGTGCGCTGCGTGCCCACCTGGAAAGTGACGGTCTGGTCGCCGTCCGCGGAGGCGGCCAGCAGGTACACGCGGTTGTACCGGCCCGCCGGAAGATCGATGGTCTGCCCCTTCGCTACGACGGCGTTGGGCGCGCCAGTCCCGGCAGGGGCCAGCCGGAACTCGACACCGTTGAAGGCGATGTGCGCCGGCAGCATCTCCGCCGGCAGTGCATGGCCCTTGCCGTCGAATCTGCCCGCCCCTGGCGTGCCGTCATTGCTGGCGGCCGCAAGGTCGTAGGCGAGTGTCACCGGCGTGGAACGCACCGGCGCAAGATGGGCGGGCGCCGCCGTTAGCCTGACGGCGAACGTGCGCGGCTGATATGCCGTAAACGAAGTCACCAGCTCGCCGCCGGTCACCTTCGCCGGACCCACTGGCTGCTCCTGCCCGTTCACTTCGCGCGCGGCCGCGATGGGCGCTGCGAACGCCACTCGAACATCCGGCTGCGGTTGGCCATCCAGTTCCACAAACCGCGCGATCACCTCGTCGCCTTGCTCGGCTTTCTTCAGAGCCAGGAGTCGAATGCGTGAGTTGCTGACGTTCACAAGAGAAAACTCCCGGCCCAGCGCGCCCGCATGCTTCGACGTTTGGAAGGCGATGAGCGGATCGTTCAGACGCTGCGCCTGCCAGTCCGTCCCGGCGTGGCGCCAGCCGGCGGTATGGCCCGCGATGCCGTAGACGAACTCGTGATGTCCGAGGTCCTGCGTGCCCTGGTCCGGATAGCCGCCCCGCGTGCCGGGAGTCCGAATCAGCGTCAGGCGGATGGTATGATCGTTGGGCTTGTCCGATCCATTCTTGCAATCCGTCAGGATGGTCGCGCCGAACTCACCGCGCATGTCCGTCAGGTCGATCCACTGGTGCGACGGCACTTCGAACTTCTTGGGCTGCGCGCTGGGCCGCTCGATCGTGCCGATGTCCCAGTTGTATGTGGCCATTTGATTGGAAGCCGCCAGCGGGAAAGTCGCCTTCAGATTCGATTGTCTGGTGTTCCAATCGACTACGTTGGCGAATTCGACGCGCCTGCCGGCGTCGCCCGCCGAAAGGCTGATGGTCTGGACAAACCTGGAGCCGGCGGCTTCCCGCGAAACCTCAATCGCCGCGCGGACCGGACCGTTTTCCAGCATTTGGATGCGCGCCGGCCCCCCGACGTACGCCTTCGGCGGGGCCTGCTCCTGATCCCAGTCCATATTCCAGGCCGGCCACTGCTGAGGATTGTCATAGGAGATCGCCAGGCGCGCAGGAGCCGCCAGCAATTCCCTCCCGATAGATTTATCGAGGATGCTGGCGACATCGCCATCTGCATTCAGCGTCACGCGATAATACTGGTTCTCAAGCGAATCCGATGTTACGCGAAGCGCCGATGTAGCGTCTGCCGAAGCCGCGCCAGGCCGCACATCGTAGACCGCATAGCCGACCGCCGGGACCTTGGCCATAAACAACACCTTGCCGCGCGCGTTCTGTGCCGATACCTCCCTGCCATCGGGCCCGACTGCGTGGACCGCGCCCGGCACCACACCGCCAGGGAAGTTCAGGTTGGCTTCCACCAGGTCCTCCCGTGCGATGTTCAGCGTGTTGAAGACCACCACCGGGACACCCGTGGTCTCGGTGTTCAGCGCCGCCGCAACGGCTTCGGTGGCGTTGCGCAACACGCCGGCGAACTGATTCATGGCGATCACGTCGTCGTTCCAGGCGAATTCGTAGGATTTGGGAGTCGCGGTGCCGGCGGCGATGTCATGGAAGTGGCCGCCCATCGCCAGCGTCCAGGCATCGTTGAGACGCGCGAGCGGATACGGCCGCGCACCCAGCCATTCCGCCGCGATGGAGGCCTTCTCGGCCGCGTCGGCCAGCAACTCTTCCTTGCGAATCCAACGCTTCTGGTAGGCCTGCGACGTCAGTGACCCAGCCGAATGGTTGGTCAGCTCCATTTCGCCGGTGTAGCGCGGCAGCCCGGCGGACTCGGACGGCGTGATATCGAGGAACATCTGTTCCGCGTTCGCGGATATCACGTGGACAGGGCCATCGCCCACCTTCAGGGCCGGCCACTCCGGATGCGGCTGCCCGGAAACGAGGAATACGCCCCACGGCGGCAGGCTGGCGGTCCCTTTCGTGACGATGGCTTCCAAACGCTTTACGGATTCCTCCTCCGGAGTTCCGCCGATGTCGCCCGTGCCGTAATAGTGATAATCGGTATAAACGCCGCTGATTTTTCCGTTCTGCTCTACGCGCACCGCCCAATCGTCCTGATAGCGGTCCTGCCGCCGATCGCTTTCCGCCTTCGCAAGCGCTCTCTCCTGGCTCTGCAGGGCCATGTACTCCTGGATATCCTTCGGATCAAGCGGCTGCCCGCTTTGCTCCTGGCGCTGGAGCTTCTGCCGCAGCGGCTGGAGCTTCTTGCGGGTCTCCTCCAGTGCGGCGTTGGGCGGCGCGGGAGGCAGAGGCTTGCTCAGATCGGTGTCGATGCCCCCGCTATAGTCTCCGGGGTTCAATCCGGCCAGCACGCTCCCGCCATCGGGTCCCACCCAAACACCCACGTTGAACGGCGTGCCTTCCGGAGTCTTCTCGAGCGATTCCGGGCCTCCGGCGTCCGCCGAGGAGCCCCAAACCAGCTTTTGCGTCGAGAAGCCCACCACGCCGGAGTGCGCCAGGATGGTCGGTAGCGAGGCGGGGAATCCGAAGCAGTCGGGCAGCATGTATTCCGCGCTGGCCTTGCCGAGTTCCTTCCGAAACCAATTGTTGCCGTACAGGACTTGCCGGATGATGCCCTCGGCGCTGGGTGCGTTCACGTCGCCCTCTTCCATGGAAGAGCCCGTCGGAAACCACCTGCCGGAATCCACATAACTCTTCAGCTTTGCGAAATCGGCCGGGAAATACTCCTTCATGAAACGATAGCGGTTTGCGCCGCTGAAATTGAAAACATAATGCGGGTATCTGTCCAATAGCTTGAAATTATCCTCCATAGTCTTGCGAATATATTCATTGATGACTTGGGGATATTCCCAGCGCCACTCCGTATCCAGGTGGGCATAACCGACCACGTAAAGGGTGGGCTGCCTGGTTAGATCGGGCTTTTGGGCCGTCTGCGCACAGGCTGCGGGGAAGAACAGGCAGGCCATCGGAACCGCCAGGAAAGCCGTGCAGCATCGGAGCATCGCAACTCTCCAATCGGACATGGAGCAAACCTCGGGCTCACATTAACATGACAGCACCGGTTCGCGCAGTTCTAAGTGGTGAGAGAATCCTGAAATTGTGATGAAATAAATGGACGGTCGTCGTCGTGGGCCAGATCCCGGTCCTGTTCGTGCCGAATCGCACCTCATTTCCGGCTATCCAAACGCCGTGCACCAACGTCCGTTGTATCATCGGGTGGAGCGATGCGAGCACTGATCCAAGATCTGCGCTACGGCCTTCGGGTGATGGCCAAGAATCCAGGCTTCGCGGCAGTGGCTGTGCTTACGCTGGCATTGGGCATTGGCGCCAACGTTGCTATTTTCAGCCTCGTCGATGCCGTTCTCCTTCGCCCACTGCCTTATCCGAATCCGGAGCAGCTCGTGGGGCTCGGGCAGTGGCGCAATCAGAAGGGTGAAGGCTATATACAGACTGGCGTCTCGGCTCCCAATATCGCGGACATCGCCAGGGCCGGAGTCTTCCAGTATGTCGCCTATTATCGCTGGTCGGGGTTTAACATTACGGAAGGGAGCCGGCCGGAAAGCGTGAATGGCATCCTGGCTTCGGCGGAGTTGCTGCCGATGTTTGGCGTTCAGCCGGCGATGGGACGCTCTCTGACGTCCGAAGAAACGGAGGCGGGCCACGACCAGGTGGCCGTCATCGGCCATCGCCTGTGGCAGATGCGTTATGGCTCCGACCCATCCATTCTGGGCAAAACCATCGACCTCGACCGGCGGCGCTACACCATCGTGGGCGTGATGCCGGCTTCGTTCCGCTTTACCTGGGACCAGGAGATCGACGTCTTCGTTCCGCTGGTGCTGACGCCTGAAGAGCGCAGCGAAACCGGACGCGGCACATCCCGGGATCTGCAAACCCAGGCGCGGCTCAACGCCGGCCTGAACATTCCGCAAGCACAGGCCGCCATGAACGCCTTGGCCGATACGCTGGCCCGGGAATATCCGGCAGCCGACCAGGGTTGGGGTATCAAAGTTGAGCCTCTGCACGCTGCCTATCACCGTCAGATGCAGACGCCGCTGTTGATCATGCTGGGCGCGGTCATGTTCGTGCTGCTCATCGCCTGCGTCAACGTGGCCAACCTGCTTCTGGCGCGCGCCACTGGACGCAAGCGCGAAGTCGCGGTCCGCGTCGCCATCGGCGCCACGCGCCGGCGGCTGATCGCGCAGTTGCTCACCGAAAGCCTGCTGCTCGCCGTTTGCGGCGGAGCGATTGGACTCCTGCTGGCGTATGCCGGAGATCGCCTGCAGACGCTGTCCATGGCCCGCTACCGGCTCAGTCTCCCGAACGCCCGGGTCATCAACATCGACTGGCGTGTATTGGTTTTTAGCCTGGCGATCACCATGGCTACGGGAGCGATCTTCGGCCTGGCGCCGTCGTGGGCGACAGCCAAAGCCGGACTGAGCGAGTCGCTGAAGGAAGGCGGGTTGAGCACCACCGCTGAAGCCGGCCGCCGGCGGCTGCGCAACGCACTAGTGATTTGCGAGATGGCACTGGCGCTGATCTTGTTGACCGGCGCGGGCCTGCTGGTGCGCACCTTCGTCGCACTGGCGAACGTGGACCTGGGCATCGACCCGACCAACGTAATTACCATGGGGGTCCGCCTGCCCGCGTACAAGTATTCGTCGGCCTTGCAGCAGGCCGTCTTCTTCCGGGACCTGATGCAGAAGATCGGGAACATAACCGGGGTTAAGTCCGCGGGAGCCGAGGGCGGCGGCGGCAACGTTTTTTTCCAGCCGCAAGGTCAGCCACCGGCGGCGGCCGGACAGGAACCGACGGCCAGTTATAAAATCGTGACACCCGACCTTCTGAAGGCCATGGGAACTCGCTTGGTGGCGGGACGCGAGTTCACGGAACGCGACAACGACGGCGCCACACCGGTTGCCATCATCAGCGAAACAGTGGTGCACCGCTACTGGCCCGACTCCAGCCCGCTGGGAAGCCATCTGACGGTGCTGGTGCGAGTCTACTCGGGGGAGAACTCCCGCTCCTCCCGGCCTCTCGAAATCGTAGGCGTAGCCAAGGACGTTCGAAACGACGACCTTTGGAAGCCCGAAGCCGCCTTGTACGTGCCATTCCTGCAAAACCCGGCGCCATCGGTGTTCCTGGTTGCGCGAACGGCCGTGCCGCCCATGAGCGTGGTGCCGGCCATACGCGACGCCGTGCTGTCTCTCGACAAGGAACAGCCCGTGAACGAGGTCCGGACGATGGGCGAGATTGTTGCGGAAACATATGGTGCGGTGCGTTTTCCGATGACCCTGCTGTGGGTCTTCTCGGCTCTGGCCCTGGTGCTTTCCGCGGTGGGAATCTTCGGTGTGATGTCGTACGCGGTGAGCCGGCGCACGCGGGAGATAGCCATCCGCATGGCCCTGGGAGCGAGCCGCCGCGAGGTGCTGCGCCTGGTGTTGCGGGAAGGGCTTGCGGTGACGCTGTTCGGAGTCGCGCTGGGATTAGTCGGAGCGCTGCTTCTGAGCCGCGTTATGGCGGGCTACGTTTATGGCATCACTTCGACCGACCCGCTCACCTTCGCGGTGGCGCCTCTGCTGCTGACAGTGGTAGCCTTGCTGGCAAGCTATATTCCCGCGCAGCGGGCGGCCAGAGTCGATCCGATGGTGGCATTACGCTACGAGTGACGTCCCCCATTCGCCCCACAAGCCAAAATGTGGACACCTAGGGTCAGCGGGTCAATTAACCGGAACGCGGGTATCCAAACCCGGAGAGGCGCGATCGGTGTTGGGAACTAGACCCTCGGTTCTCCACGTCATCGATGTGCCGGCCGGCATCTGCGCGGATGCGGCGGGCTCGTAGATCGTGCTGACTCCGGGGATTTCAGGATCGATCATTTCCCGGCTGCCACTCACGTCCGGCACAGCCTCGAACGCCGCATGCCCTTTCTTCTTGCGCGTCCCTGCGACACCTCCCCAAGCAGTCATCTTCGCGTAGAATTTGCACCCAACCTTATTTGCACCCAACCTCCATGGGTTTGAAGGCGGTCGAATTCGATCGTCACGGCGCTTTGCTCGAAATCCGGTAGCGGCCGGAGCTGCCGTACGTGTCCTTCGAGCCGAGCTCCTTGGGAGACGATTTCTTTGCCCTTCCAGAGCACAGGCTTGGCGATGGCGGCTTCGAGCGGATCGCCTGGCGCGGCGGTAGCGGCGTCCAGCGTAGTCTACAGCGTCGCGATAATGTCCAGACCCGTGGGCAGCGCAAAGTCTCCGGAAGGCGCTTTAGTACGTGAACCGGTTTGCGCATCGTCGAACGATAACGTAGAATCGGCTCCGAAGGCGCGGCGGTGATGGAAGAAGACGTGGCTCAGGTGTTCTTTTCCAGTCCGCTCGAAAGCGTCGACCCACGCTTTGGCGGGAAGCAACACCCGCCGGTCCGCGATCACCACCGCTTCGTAGTCGATTACCAGATGAAGCTCCTTCAGCCCGACGTTCGACGGAACGGCGCTCACCTCAAGGCGGCGCAGGCCGAGATTCGTCGCTTCCACCCAAAAGGATCCGCGCTCACCGGCTACACCGGACTCCTGGCCCACCGGATGTTCCATTGCCCCTCCGGCGCGGGAATCTGAAAATCATAGCGGTACCCCGGCTCGCCGTTCAGTTTTCCCTCGCCGACGAACTGGAAATCGTCATTCTTGCCGGCCATTAGTCCGCGCACAAAGGTTCCGTATAACCCTGTCGCACGCAGACCCCCGGGGATCATTTGTGAAAGCTGCCGATCCAAGAAACGCTCGCCGTTAGGCCAACCGTAGGTCTCTTTTTGATTGACCACGGCGACCGCCACGCGCCGGTGGCGGGGATTGGGAGTGCGCCGCCGGGGCGATGAGAAAGAGCAGTAATAACCGGGACGGTACTCGCATTTTTAATTCCGCCGGCCCAGCACTCTCTCGACAAAGTCGCCCAACTGTTGCACGGTAAATTCGTTTCCTTCAAGGTTCGCAACTACTTTTCCGTCACGGCCTACGATCACAGTGTGCAACGAATGCATCATGAGGCCCTCCTCCGGCCAGAAGTTCATTCCGAACATGCGGCACACTTTCTGGACTTCAGGCGTGGGTCCCGTGAGAAAGTACCATCCCTTCGCATCTGACTTCCAAGTGCGCGCATAACGAGCCAGGACCTCCGGTTGATCATGCTCCGGATCGAAGGTGATGCTTAACAGAACCAGGTCGCGATCCATCCGCTCCGCAAAACGCTTGCGCAGGATTCCGAAATTGTTCGAAAGCCGAAAGCAGTAATTCGGCAGCGGACAGCTTGTATAGATAAAAGTGATGGCCACAATCTTTCCGGCAAGCCTGGAAAAGCTCACGTTCTGGCGAGTCTGGTCAATCAACGTGAAGTCCGGCACGGACTGGCCAACCTCTAACGTGGTCTCCCCGTTTGGCGCCACGAGATTTTCCAGGAGTTTCAGTTGGCGAACTGCCATCGGCTCCTGATCCGCGCTTTCGTATTGGTGGATGCGAATGTTTTCTACGTAGGCCGAGTGTTTCGTTACGGTCAGCGTGAATTCAATCATCATGCCCGGCTGCAGGCCGTCGAGCGCTTTTTGTTGGCGTACCGGAAAACGCATCTCCATCGCATTCATGTAGCCCGGAATCGCCTGGCAGGAGACGTCTATCGCCTGATGGGCAGGGTCCACCTGAACGAGCAAGCCCGACGCGGAATATCGCTGCGCGCCCTGGCTGTGACCCGCCGCCAGGAACACCGCGGCCACCCACGCAACACGATTCATAGGCTTTGTCCCCGCCTCACTGCGCGCCTCCCAAACGGATCTGCTTGCGCTCGAGCCTCGTGTAGTTCTTGGCGAACTCCTGGATTTCAATAAATTGGTTCGCGACCACACTGGAGAAATTCTGGCGCGTGTTGCTGGCCGGCCACCACACCTCCAGGCTTAAGATTCGCGCGGATTTGCCCAACCCGATGTGCTGGGCCAGTGGCGACGCTCCGAAAGATCCTCCGCTGCCTACCGCACGATAGATGGACCGCGCTCCATGTCCTTCATTTTCGACCGTCACCTTGATCTGCGCTCCGACGCCCGCCCGGTTCGTCTTTACTCCAGCGAGCTTCACGCCGATCCAGTCATTCGAATTCCCGGGATTTTCAAAAACACGGAATGCATGCGCATCGCCGGGAGTAGCCCCGCCGCTGCTCACCAGGATGTCTTCGCGGCCGTTGTTTTCGAGGTCGGCAAATGCCACGGCATGTCCTTTATGCAAGTCTCCCGTTCCCGAGGAGGCGGTGATGTCCACGAAGGATTTCCCCGCTTTGTTGCGAAGCAAAACGTTGGGGACTAGAGCTCCGTACTCGGGCCCGCCGGTGGCCAGATAGATATCCGGAAAGCCATCGTTGTCCACGTCGCCAAAATTCGCGCCCATAGGCATAAAGATCTTGTCTAGCCCGGCCTCGGCTGTCACGTCCTGGAACGTTCCGTTGCCCAAGTTTCGGTACAGCTTTATGGTCTCGGCATTGTGCGGAAGCCCTAGATAACTGCGCAGACTTTCGTCCACGGAAAAAAAGTATGAGGTGACGAACAGATCGGGCCAGCCATCGTTGTCATAGTCGAAGAACCAGGTGGCAAAGCTTTGCGATAGCGGCTGGTGTACGCCCGCGTGCTCGGAAACCTCGGTGAACGTGCGGTCGTGGTTGTTGTGGTAGAGGAAGTTCCCGTCGTACAGATTGGAGACGTAGAAGTCCACATAGCCGTCGTTGTCGTAATCGGCAGCCACCACCCCTTTGGTATACGCAATCCGGTCCACTCCGGCGGAATGCGAGATATCTTCAAACGTGCCGTCGCCCCGGTTGCGGAAAAGCTGGCTCGGGCCGTTCTCATTGCCCACGAACAGATCGAGCCAGCCGTCATTGTCGATGTCGGCCCAGACGGCGGTTTGCGTACGGGTGGCGGGTTCCGCAAGCCCGGCCGCGCGCGTAACGTCGGTGAATGTGCCGTCGCAGTTGTTTCGCAACAACGATTTGCGCATCGGAAATTCCCATCCTCCGCGCAACACCAGAATGTCCATGCAGCCGTCGTTATTGTAATCGGCCTGGATCATGTTCAGCCCACCCAACTGATCCGCGAGGCCCGCCTGAGCGGCTCGATCCGTGAAGGTGCCGTCTCCATTGTTGTGAAAGTATTGCAGTGGCCCGCACATGTCGAAGGTGGATGCGACGATGTCCAACTGGCCGTCGTTCTCGAAGTCATCGGCGATCACACCCCCGGCCATGGAAAAGAAATCCAACCCGGCAGCGGGTGCCACATCCACGAAACGCCCGATGTCATCCTTGGATTCAAATTCCACCGGCGCGATCAGATACTGCTGCGCAACGCCTTTCGGGTATTTTCCCAGCGTCATGTAGGCCAGGTTCATCAGCCATTTCACCTGGAGCAGGTGCCGCGGTTCCGGCTTTAGCGCGAGATATTTTAGGAAGTACGCGATGGCCTTCTCCGAATCCTCCGTTTTCCGATACATGCCGCCCGGCCGCGGCGGGAAAAGACATCGCTCGCCGGGCTTCCGGTAAACGCCGTTCTCCATCTCCGACTTGTGCAAATAGGCGACGCCGAGCACTTCGGTCAATTGCGGCACACCCGCTGGGACGTCCACGGAGGCTATCCGATACGCCGCCTCCCACTGCGCAACCGCCTTATCCATACTCCCCTGATACGCCTCGATCTGTGCCAACGCATAGTGCTCCTGGATTACATCGAATGGCTTCATCTTCGACAGACGCTGGGGATCCGCAAAGAGCCTGTCCAGTTGCTCCACGGCTTGCGCGAGCGACTGCTTGCGCACGTCGCAAATACTGCGCAAGTCCTGGCTCCAATTCACTGGCTTGGGAAATTTCTGAAAGAGCATTTCTGCGAGTACCTGCCCGGCAACGTCGGCCGGGTACTGAATGGCGCCCTTGCCAGCCAGGTGAAGATTCCGGTTGGATCCCATACCCGGCGCCTGTCCCATGTCTTGCCCGGCGGCGTCCTCCTTTTCCAGAAGGACTTTCAGGATCAGATACCCGGACGGGATCTTGACCGCTCCCGTGATCTGCCCCGGTTTCAATCCCAGCAGGGATTCTCTCACCTCGGGCCGCAGGTCTTTGGCATCCACCGCGCCGACGCTGCCGCCACTGCCTGCGCTCGGATCGATTGACTTTTCCTTCGCGAGAGCGGCAAAGTCCTCTCCCTCCTTCAGCCGGGCCAGAATTTCCTGCGCGGTCACCGGAGAATCCACGACGATCACCTGCAAGTTGACTTGGTTTGAGGGAGTTGCCTGCGCCGCCGGAGCATTATTTTGCGCCGGCAACGCAGATTGAAGAAATTGCACGGTCCCGAGGGCCACCAACGCCAATCCACGCGCGCGCGGGGACCGATGTCTTGCCGATGCGGAGATGGTTTCAACCGGAATCTCCGATTTCAACTTCATTTTCGGTGAACCCCGTCCATCATGGCGGACTTTAGAATCCTTCAAACGATGGTGACATGCCCCTCACGCTGAGTAGCATATCAAAAAATTTGACGGGCTTTGAAAAATGTGGCTCTGCGCGGGAATCTCAATGCGGCTTCAGGTCTGGGGGCGCTCCGAAAGCGCCAGCAGCGCACTCCTGGCATCCACGACTTCGGGGACATCCGCATCCGCGTCTTTCCAGATCTGCAGGAACCGCTCGTAGGCCGCGCGGGCTTGCTCGGTCTCACCTTTTTGCCGATAAGCCTGGGCCAGATGGTATTGCGCCAAGGGGTAGTTCGGATTGAAGCGCAGAATGCGTTGGTACTCTGGGATGGCTTCATCGAGGCGCGCCAATTCCAGGTAGGCATTGGCCAGACAGTCTTCATAGAGGTCCAGCCCTGAACTGGGCGGCAGGTGGTGGAGCGCCGCTTGGAAGTGGGCGATCGCCTGGCTGGGCTGCTTTTCGTGCAACGCCAGGGCCCCCAGATAATATTCGTAGCTCCTGCGTTCATCTCGCGACCCGCGCCCTGGATACGGCACATCCTGAGAATACTTCAGAAACCTGCCTTTCAAGCCGGCCGCCCTGGCAGTCTCACCACGTTGCAACGCCAGGAGCAGTTCGCTCCAGACCGCTCCCTTCGCGTACCGGGTCTCGTTCCGCGCGGCTTGTTCCGCGCGGCTGAAATCCCGCTGCCGCCAGTACACGCGCGCCAGGCTGCTGTAGCCGACCGCGCGCGCCGTATCCGCTCCGGTCACTAGAATGTAGCGCTGGTACTGGCGGAGGGCGTCGCGGTAGCGGCCCTGTTGGAAGTAGACGTCACCGAGGTGAATTATGGCCGGCTCAAATTCCGGATCGAGCGCCAAAGCGGCGCTATACTCCGCGGTGGCTCTCTCATACCTTCCGGCCTGCTGAAAGGACATGCCCAGGCTATCGTGCGCATTGGGCTCGGCCGGCGCAAGCTGCACGTAGCGCTGATGCGCCGCGATGGCCTCATCGTATCTCCCCAGTCCCAGGTAGCAGACGCCCAGCACGTTGTACAGATCGCCGAATTCAGGATCTACCGCAAGCCCGCGCCGCACTACCGCGATGGTTTCTTGGGGCCGCTCCTCTCCGTACAGCAGCCGAGCCAGGCGCGTGTAGGCTTCCGTTTCCAGCGGGAATTGGTCGACAATCTGTTGCAAGGTCCGGATCGCGCCGGAGTAATCCTGCCGGGCGATCGCGTACCAAGCCGTGACAAACAGACGGTCCTTGGGCGTCAGGCGATCCGACAATTGGATCGCCTGTGCCAGGAACGGCCTGCCTTTCTCCGGTACGAAATCCGTTACGGAGTAGGCGTATCCGATGCGCGCATAGGCCATGGCGAATTTCGGATCCAGTTGGACGGCTTTGCGCAATAGCGCAATGGCCTGCGCGTTCTGAAACGCCTGCGCCTTGCTCACGCCCAGAGAATAGTATCGGTAAGCCTCCAGATTGTTCGTCATGGCCTCGGCAAGGCCGGTCTGATGGCGCATGTCGAGAGGCGTAGTGCCCAAGTAAGCCGCCAGTTTGGGCGACAACAGATCGATTCGCGCCAGAATATCTGCCGGCTGGTCCACCGCGACCTGGTCCGCAGTGAGCAGTTGGCCGCTGGCGGTTTCAAACAGCCTGGTGTTGATCAGGATTTTTTCTCCGAGCGTCTGATAAGTTCCCAGCAGGACGCCATCGGCATGGCTCTTGCGTGCGATATCCAGCGCGTCGTCCAGGTGTATTCCATCCTGAGGTTTGTGGCCGTTCCTCTTGACGCTTCTCATCAGGAGCAGATGAAGCTGTTGGCGGCTCAGGACGGTCACGTTGTCGAAACGGGCGAGATCGGTGATGAACATGTCGGCCAAGCCCTCGCTGAGCCAGTTTAGAGCCGGCTTGGCGCTCTGATTCTCGAAATACATTACGGCGAGCGCCTTTCGTCCGGGAACCCGGGGCAGAGTCACTTCCACTCTGGGGGCCGTGGAATCGTGAAGTACGCTCCACGCCAGGACAATGCCTCCCGCGGCGGCCAGGCCCAGCACAATCCATCGGAGCCACGGCTTCAAACGCGAGTGGAGGCTTCTTATCGCGGCGGCAGCGTCAGCCTTCGTTCTAGCTCCAACCGCGATGGCTTCAACCCCAGACGGCTTTCCGGCGAAAGGCGGTCCGGCCCCCGCGATCTCCGGGCCTGGATGGCCCGCTTCGGCAGCCAACGCCTCTTCCACGACGTTTGCAACAAAGCGGTAGCCAATCTTGTGAATCGTCCGGATGAATCGCGGTTCATGCGGATCGTCACCCAGGGCCTTTCGAATCTCCTTGATGCACTGGACGACCGCATTGTCGGTGACCGTGGCGCCCTGCCAGAAGTTCTCAATCAGCTCGTCTTTGGTGATCAGCCGCTGGCGCCGCTCGACCATGTACAGCAGTACGTGAAAGGATTGTTGACGAAGGTGCTGCTCCAGTCCGCCGCGTTTCAGACAACCCAGGGAAGGGTCAATCTCCACATCATCGCTGCGGTAGATTTGCCTGCGCTGCGCCGCCGCCTCACCGCCGGCTCCCCCTCCATGCACTGCGGGAGTGGCGGCGGCAACTCTCCCTCGTGCGGGATCGGCCGGTCTCCCATCCCCCCCGTGAAGCATGGGGATGATTATATCGCAAGTCGGCGGACCTGGCGGATCGCTCAAAACGCGGTCCGTTTTGGCGGGCGCGGCTGTCGGTTAAAATGATGTTACAGGCCGCGGCAGGTCCCGCGCAGGGCTGTCACCGTTGTGTTCATGCCTTGCGTTGCGCTTTGCGGTCATACAGATCCGCGACGCCAGGTTCGAACCTGCACGGAACCGTCCAACCCGCTGTATCCAAAGAATTTCATCAAAATTTCAGGAATCCCTCACCACTCGTGGCCAAAATATCGTTAATAATAACCCACTAGGGTAAAAACACGAGGGGTGTTTGCTTCTCTGGGATCGCTTTCAACACATTTCTAACAAGGAGCCGCACATGAGGGTTTTCTCGATGCTGTCACGCCTCGCCACCTTGACTGGCTGGCGCCTGTTGCCCGTCTGTTTGGCCGTCTGCATTGTGTTTCTTACCTCTCCGGCCACCCTGCACGGCCAAGCTCTGAGTTCGATTACGGGGACGGTGATTGACGCCACCGGCGGAGTCATGCCCAATGTAAAGATCACGGTGACCAATACGGCCACCCAAGTGGCCAGCCACACGGTCACCAGTTCTTCCGGCGCGTACACCGTCACGGACCTGATTCCCGGCACGTACACCGTGCAAGCCGAGAGCCCAGGGTTTCAGACTGCCCTGCACAACGGCGTGCTGGTGGAGGTGGGGCGTCCTTCCACGGTGGACGTCTCCATGCAGACCGGTAACGTCACCCAGAGCGTGGAAGTCCAAGAGAGCGCCATTACCTTGAATACAACGGAGCCAGAACTTGGCACCACAATTGAAAACTCGGTGATTCAGTCGCTGCCCGTCGAGTTGGATGAAGGCGATGGCCGCGGCCGTCAGATCGACTCGTTCATTTTTCTGGCGCCCGGCGTCACCGGCGGCAGCTTCAGCAAACGAATCAACGGCGGCGTGGACTTTGAGAGCGAAGTGGTATTTAACGGTATCCCCATGGCTCAGTCCGAAACGCAAGGCTTCCAGACCATCTGGAACCCACCTTTCGAACAGGTGAATGAAGCCACAGTGTTGCGTTCGTCTTTCTCGGCGCAATATGGCTTGGCCCAGGGTGTCGTGACCTATCAAACCGCTTCGGGGACCAACCAGCTTCACGGAGACGTCTTCGAGATTCTGCGCAACAACTTCTTCGATGCCCGTGGCGCTTACAACCCGACCGTCCCGGTCGACAACGAAAACAACTACGGCTTCACCGTCGCGGGGCCTGTGTGGCTTCCCAAAATCTATAACGGCAAAAACCGTTTATTCTTCCACTTCAACACGGAGTGGTATCGCCGGAATTACCCCGATCTGACCTTCATGTCGCTGCCCACCGCCGCCGAAAAAGCGGGGAATTTCACCGCGACGGGCTTAACGATTTTCGACCCGACCACCGGGGCGCCCTTTCCCAACGACCAGATTCCCACGAACCGCTTCAGTCCATTGTCGAACACGTTGATACCGTTGATGCCCAATCCGACTTTTTCGGGATATGTGAACAATTTCCAATCCAACGAGGGTGTTCTCCCCGTCCGGCAAACGAATTGGGGTTACAACATCGATTACAACATCAACGACAAGCAGTCCATCCACTGGAGCGAGTGGCGCGATAAGCAAACGTCCTACGCCACGGAGACGAGTTCGCACCTTCTGGGTGTGCTGGGCAGCGAAACCCGCAACCCGGATCTGGGTACGGTGTTCCTTTTGAACTACTCCAATGCCATCACCCCGCACCTGGTCATGACCGCCGGTGCCAGCTGGCTGGGCGAGTTGAACGATCAGATCAGCCTCGAGACAAACGTCAGTTTCGCCGCCGCCCCCGGCACTCCGGAACTTCCCGCGATTAACTTCAGCGGCCCCCTTTCGCCAACCACGTTCGGGTCGCCGTGGATTGATTCCATCAACCGGAAGCTGGGGTGGGTCATCGAGAATAACTACTTGTGGGTCCATGGTAAACACACGTTCAATATCGGGTGGGAGGCGCGGCGCACTTACCAGGACGACAACGAATGCCAGCAATGCGCGGGCAACTTCAATTTCAGCAACAACACGACGGCCGACCCGAACAACCTGGGGACCACGGGCAATGCATTCGCCAGTTTCCTTCTGGGTCAAGTGGACAGCGCCGACAGGGTGGGCTCGCAGGAAGAGAAACTGCGCAACCGCGATTTCTCGCCGTACATTCAGGATGACATCAAGTTAAGACCCAACTTGACCGTCAACATCGGTTTGCGCTGGGATATCATGGTGCCGTTTACCGCGATCGGCAATAACATCGTTTTCAACAACCCCGCGATACCCAATCCCGCCGCGGGCGGACTCCTGGGCACCGCCACCGAGTTCGGTAATTGCGCGGGTTGCGCGGGATACGATCGCGCCTACATCCGCTGGAATCACCTGAGCCCCCGGCTCGGCGTGTCATACGCCATTAACAATAAGACCGTCATACAAGGAGGGTTCGCGCAGAATTATATGGATGGCGGCGCGTACGAATATGGCACCAGCAAGGTGGCCGTGAATTACGGCAACCTGCTCATCGGATCGTTTCACCGCAATTCGACGGGGAGCACCACGCCCGGTTTCGGCTCCTGGGACACCAATATTCTTCCCCAACCGGCTCTTACTCCGTTCAGCCCAAGCCTTGGGATTGGCCAGAGTATTGACGCTTTCTCTCCCACGGACGGCATTGCGCCGTACGTTATCGCCTGGAACATCGGCATCCAGCGCGAGCTGCCGCACAATATGTTGCTTTCGGTGAACTACGCGGGCAACCGGGGCAATTATCTGCCAGGTCAGTTGAACCCACCCGATCAGATGAGTCCGCAGTATCTCAGCCTAGGCGCCACACTCGGACTGCCTATTACCTCTCCGCAGGCTATTGCCGCTGGCATCACCGCACCCTTTCCGAGTTTCCTTGCCACTTATGGAAGCAGCGCCACGGTGCAGCAGGCTTTGCGCCCTTACCCGCAGTATTCGAGCATTTTCAATAACTTCGATGACAGCGGATCTTCGCTGTACAACGCGCTCCAGGTGGAGTTGAGGAGGCGGTTCTCCAATGGAGTGATGTTCCTGGTGACTTATAACCTCTCGCGCATGATGTCGGACACGCAATCCGGCTTTACGTCCTTCGGCTCCGCTTCCCTGAACAAGAACAACCAGAGAGAAGAATGGTCGATCGACAATAACGATCAGCCTGACATGGTTAATATCGCGGGCACCTACGAGTTGCCGATCGGCAAAGGCAAAGCATTGCTGAACAATAGCGGAGTGGTCAGCAGTGTGCTCGGCGGGTGGCAGCTCAGCGCCATCCTCATGTACGCCGAAGGCACGCCGTTCCTTAGCGGCACTGGCGGCTCGGTGTACGCGCCAGGCGATCCGCTGGATAATGGTTGCGCGCCGTGCAATCGGGCGGATGTGGTGCCGGGAGTTCAGCAGGAGTTTTCCTATAGCAACGTGTACAAGGGGCTGCCGGTGCTGAATGCCGCGGCCTTCACGGCCCCCGGCCTGTGGACGTTAGGCACGGCGCCGCGCGTTCTGGATCTTCGCGGTCCGTGGAACCTGAACGAGAACGTCTCGCTGATCAAAAGCTTCGCCATAGGCGAGCACGTGAAGGCGCAGTTGCGCATGTCGTATTTCAATCTGCTGAACCGGGTAGTGCTTGGCGGCCCGGATCTGGGGATTGCCGACCCTACTTTTGGTATGGTGATTAATAGTCAGGCCAACACACAACGTCAAGGACAGGCGCAGTTTCAGATCAATTTCTAGCCGTTTGCGGAACTCGCTCGCTGGGGCGCGCGCTCAGAATCGTGCCCACTCGCCGAGCCACGTCCGGGTGGTGTTTCTCGGCGGCCGTGCTGGCGGCATTGTCGCCGATGTGCCGCGGGGCGGATACCGGCAATACGCGCTACGCCGGAGCGGCGGTCTGCGGTTCCTGCCATAAGGAGATCGCTGCCAGCCAAACCAAGACCGCCATGGCCAAGACGTGGGACGGCGGCGCTGCGACGCTGCCCGTAGGCTATCATGGCCGTGCCACCGAGGGGTCCGCAAAGACGCTGCAGTATGAAATCGAACGCCAAAGCGATGGCTTCGTTTTCTCGACACGCATGTCGGATGGCGTGAAAACGACCTTGCCCGTGAAGGTAGTCATGGGCGGTGAACGCCACGGCTTGAGCTTTCTTCTTTCGATTGAAAAACTGGGCGGCATGCCGCTGGACCGTCCGGCGCTCATCGAAGCGCGGTATGTCTATAACTGGCCGAACCACGCGCTGGCGATCTCACCGGGTTTCGCTTCCGGAGCGCCGAGCTCTTATGAAGACGCCTTTGGCAGGGTGCTCAGTCCGGAGTTTCAAGAGAAGTGTCTCATCTGTCACGGCGAACCCGGCACATCGGGGGCGGGCAGGCAAGGCGGAGTCCAATGTGAGAGTTGCCATGGGCCGGGTCTCGATCATGTAGAGGCGATTCGTCAGGGCAAACCCGGCGGTATTGCCAATCCGAGGAAGCTGGCCGCCGACCGGCCCCTGGAACCGTGCGTCCAGTGTCACGTCGGATTTTCAGAGCGGTCCGATCCCCTTCCCAAGGAATTGCTGGTTTCGAGCCAGGTAGTGGCGCTGCGCAATTCGGAGTGCTTCGTTCAGAGCGGCAGGGCGCTGGCGTGCACGAACTGTCACGATCCGCATCGCGATCGTTCGCCCGCGGAAGTGGAGAAGGTTTCCACCACGGCCTGCCTGGGTTGCCACTCCAGTGCGGCGAAGCCGCGCGCCGCGGTTTGCGCGGTGAACGCCCACGGCCAGTGTATCGGCTGTCACATGCCGCGCGTGGATCAAGGCGTTTTCCATATGACGGATCACTGGATTCGCGTGCATCCCGAACCTGGAACCCCACCCGCAAAGCACGATGAAAGTCTCCGATCGCAGGTCCCGCCTTTACGCGAGTTTCTCCGTATCATCGTGGTGGACGAAAAACAAAAAGCGGATAGCGCCGCCGCCCGGCTTTCCCAGGGGGAGGCGTTCTCCGATGTAGCGCACGACGTTTCCATCGACGAAACCGCTCCGGGGGGCGGCTACATCGGTGAGATGTGGCTCTCCGAGATGGAGCCAAAGCTGGCGGCTGCCGCTGCGAAGCTCCGACACGGAGAAACCAGCGGCATGGTCGATCTGGGCAATCGCTGGATGCTTCTGCAGCGCATGCCGCGCGATTTCAAAACGGACGCCGATCAGCTCTTCGAACGGGCATCCTCGCTAAAAGCGGGCGGCGATATCAAAGGCGCTCTCGAAAAGGACCACCAGGCGCTTCAGGTTTATCCGTATTTTCTGCGGGCGCTGATATTTATGGGCGCCACGCTTGGCGAAGCAGGAGACGTGCAAAAGGGCTCCGATTTCCTGGCATTTGCGGCGCAGCTCTATCCGAACGACGCTACCGCCCAATTCGATCTGGGTCTCACACTCGGCGCACTTGGGAACCATAACGGGCAGATCCAGGCATTCCGCCGCGCCATCCAACTCGACTCGGACAACATTGCGGTTTATGAGAGCCTGGGCGCCGCGCTATATTCGGCCGGCCAGTGGCAGAGCGCGATCGATGTGTGCCGCGCCGGTCTGCGGGTTGATCCGCTGGCAGCGAGGCTCTACTTCAACCTCAGCATCATGCTGGAACAACATGACGACACCGAGGGATCGAAACGCGCGCGTGAACTGGCCGCCGCAATCGATCCAGGAATCGTTGCGCGCCCGTCTGAAGCCGCTCCATGACGGTCGCGGCTCGGTAAGTTTAAACTGAAGAAATGCTGCGCGCGGTCCTATTTGCCGGTCTGCTGCTGCCATTCGCACTGCTTCTTGGGCAGGCGCCCGATCCCGCTCTTTTGGAAGTTCAATCGCTCGTAGATGTGGGCAAATTGATTGATGCCGAAAGCGCCGCAAGACGGTATCTCGAGACTCACCAGAGTTCGGCGGATGCGCACTACCTGCTCGGCTACATCCTGTTCCGGCAAGGAAATCCAAAGCCCTCGTTAGCTGAATATACGGAGGGTGCGCGTTATCGGGCGCCCAGCGCACTTGACCTGGCAGTTATGGGCAGCAATTACTTCCTCATGGAGGACTACGCCGCGGCGGACCGGTGGCTCACAAAATCTGTGGAGTTGGCTCCCAACGATGCAAATGCCGGGTATTATCTGGGGCGCGCCAAATACAATCAAAAGCGATTCGCGGAGGCCGTCCGGATATTCAAAGAATGCTTGGATCTGGATCCGCGGAACGTTAAAGCGGCCGACTACCTCGGCCGCTCCTACGAAGCGCTGGGCAGAACCGAAGAGGCCCTCGCCGCGTACCATAAAGCGGTCGCTCTGGACGGAGGCGCTGCCCCTGGGAATCCCGAACCGTACCTCGATCTAGGCACCCTGCTGGTGGAGAATTCCCGGGCTGGCGACGCCGTCGCGTACCTGCGGCAGGCGGCCGGAATCGCCGGCGGCGACTGGCGGGTGCATCGCGAACTCGGTAAGGCTTATCTGCAATTGAATCGGCTGCCGGAGGCCCAAGCCGAGCTGCAGAACGCCGTGGCCCTCTCCCCTGAGAACGCACCCCTTCACTTCCTGCTAGCCCAGGCGTTCCGAAGGAACGAGTTGGAAGAACAGGCGCGCGTCGAAACCGAACGCTATAACGCTCTGACCGGCGCACATTCTTCGCCGGATACGCCGCTGGCCGAAGCCCGATCGCTGCTGGAGTCGGGAAAATTGGATGGAGCCGAGCAGGTGACCCGCCGGTACCTGGAACTCCACAAGGCTTCCGCCGATGGGCACTATCTCCTCGGCTACATATTGTTCAAGAAACAGGACCCAAAATCTTCCCTGGCCGAGTACACGGAAGCCGCTCGCTACCGCACGCCAGGGCCCGCGGATCTCGAGGCGGTAGCCGGCGACTACGTGCTGTTGAAGGATTATCCGGACGCCGATAAATGGTTCACCAAAGCGGTGCAGTGGAATCCGAAAGACGCACTCGGCTGGTATTACCTGGGCCGCACCAAGTACAACGAAAACAGATTTGAGGAAGCCGTCAGCGCCTTCGAGCAATGTCTGAAGCTGGATCCCCGAAATGTGAAAGCCGAGGATAACCTGGGACTATCGTTTGAAGGCCTGAATCAACTCGAGAAGGCCATAGCCGCCTACCATACCGCCATCGATTGGCAGAAGGATGCGCGGGACCAGAACGCGGGGCCTTTGCTTGACCTGGGCAGTCTTCTGGTGGAAGATAATCGTCCGGACGAAGGGTTGCCGTACCTGCTCGACGCGGCGCGGCTCTCTGCGGAAGATTATCGCGTTCATCGGCAATTGGGCAAGGCGTACACTCACCTGAATCAATTGGAGCAGGCTAGAATTGAGTTGGAGAAAGCCGTGCAGCTTGCCCCTCAAAACGCGCCCATACACTTCATGCTGTCACAGGTCTACCGGAGACAGGGAATGATGGACAAGGCAAAAATCGAGAGTGAGCGGTATACGGCGCTGGCAGGTACTCCGTCGTCGAGAGAGAACTAGGAGGCAATTATGAAACTTTGGCTCATCGCAATACTGGCGGCGGGTTGCCTGCCTTTGCCGCTCTTGCCGCAACACAAGCAGTTCATCCAGGCCGAGCTGCTCAAGACGATCAAGGCAAAAAACGCCAAGGCGGGCGATCCAGTCAAAGCTCGGGCGGTTAATGCCGTATCTCTGCCCGGCGGAGTTAAGATCTCCGAGGGCGCCATACTGCTGGGCGAAGTGCGCTCGGCAGATCCGAATTACCTCGGCATTTCGTTCGAGCAGGTTGAAATAGGCGGAAAGAAGACGCCGCTCGCCCTGTCGATCCGGGCGGCCATGATGCCGAATGGCCCGCAAAATAATGTCGACGGAGTGGCTGCGCAAGCGGGCTCCGTCATTGGGATGCCTGGAGTTACTCTAAAGGTCGACGATTCGCCGCAGCACACATCGAAATTTGAATCAAGCGGAAATGAGCTGCAGCTCAAGCAAGGACTGCAGTTCATGCTGGCCGTGCTGGAGTAGATGTGGGGCGGGCAATTCCGCCCTTGGTCCCCTCTGGGGACGGCTTTCAGCCGGCGCTGGCCGCCTACAGAGCACCAGAGCCGCAACCAAAACGGGGGTGCAGCGGGGCTAAAGCCCCGTGCCGGCTGAAGCCCGCCCCCCAAGTTAGTGCGCAGTCTCTTTGTTCTTAATCACTTCCTGGGCTCGCTCGGCCGTGGCCGCCCGCGCGCTCTCCTCCAACTTGCTGAACGTCTGCATCTCGGCTTGCGCGTCCTGGAGGCGTCCGAGTGCGCGATACACCTTGGCGAGCAGAAAGTGAGTGCTGGGTTCGGCCGGATCTGCTTTCGTGGCTGCCTCCAGATCCGTGGCGGCTTCTGCATTGCGGTTGAGCTTGATTAAAGCGCGCGCCCGATCCGCCCTGGCATCCGTTAGACTTGGGCACATCGAGAGCGCCCGGTTGATGTCCGCCAGCGCCGCCTCCGGATCCCCATTCTTCAGCAGGACAATCGCTCCTGTCTTCCACCGCGCCATGCAATTTGCCGGATCGATGGAGATCTCCGCCTGGAATTGCTCCGTGGCTGAATCCCATTGCGAAAGACTAAAGTAGGCGTCTCCCAGCTTATAGTGCGTGCCGGGCCGCTGCGGAGCCATCTCTACCGCCTTTTTCAACTCCACCACCGCGCCATCGTAATTGTTCATGGCCTCCATCATCTCTCCGGACAGCTCGTGCGCCATCACTGAATGCGGATCGATGGCGTTCATCTTCGCCAAGTCCTGCTCCGATAGCTTCATGTGAATCTTGGCGAGCAGATACCAGACTTCCTGGTTCTTTGGCTCGCGGCCTGCCATTTGCCGCAAGTGCGTTTCCGCCGCCTCGTAATCGCCCAGCTTCGTCAAATCGTGCACCAGGTACATCTCCGCGTTGTTGTCGGCGGCATTAGCGCGGACGGCCGCTTCCAGCCGCGGCCTCGCTTTGCCGTACTCGCCCATCTCGTACAACGATATACCGAGCAACGCCGAAGCCGACGGCATTACTGGACTGATTTTGAGTCCTGCCTCCAGAACCGTTGCGGCTTTCTGATACTCCCTCTGACGGAAATAGAGCGCGCCAAGGTTGTTGTAGGCGGGGCCCAAGCGCGGCGCGATCCGTAGAATCTCTTCGTATCTGGCAATGGCGGTGGCCAGATCGCCCTGCGATTGGGCCGTCTTCGCTTGGCCGTACAGTTCTTGCACGCGTGGGTCGTCACCGGAACCGCTTTGGGCCGGCAGTTCGGAGCATACCGAAAGCAGAAACAACAAGCACGAAATAGCCAGGAGCCGATGGAGCATTGCCGATATTATCTTGCTATACTACTACGATTAACATGAGACTGAGCCACGCAGGGGTTGTGGTGGTCCTCGTGGTTTTTCCGGTCCTCGCGATTCTCTCCTTAGCAGGCGGCACATCGGGAATTCAGTTTACAGAGACCGCCGGCGCCGCCGGAATTCGCGCCGAGATGCGTTGCGGAGGCCCCGACAAGCGCTGGATTCCGGAGGCCAACGGCAGCGGTGCCGCCTGGCTCGACTACGACAACGACGGCCTGATGGATCTGCTGGTTGTGAACGGTTCCAGCATGGAGCAGTTGCGCCGCATCGTGGCGGGCCAGCCTCCGGCGCCATCCAAGGGTGGGGTGTACCTGTTCCACAATCTCGGGAATGGAAGATTTGAAGATGTTACCGAGCGCGCGGGTCTCTCGAATGCCTATTGGGGAACCGGCGCCAACGCCGCGGACTACAACAACGACGGCTACGCGGACATCCTGATCACCACCATCGGCGTCGACCTGCTATATAAGAACAACGGCAATGGAACGTTCTCCGAGGTCGGAGGCGCCGCGGGCTTGAGCCGGAACGTGGAATGGCATACGGGCAGCGCGTTTGGCGACTTCGACGGCGACGGCTATCTGGATCTGTACGTGGCCGGCTATGCGGATATTCACTCGATTTCGCTCAATGAGCCCGCACCGGTTTGTCCTTACCAGGGAATGCCCGCATTTTGCGGCCCCATCGGTATGAAAGGGGGCCATGGTGTGCTCTATCACAACAACGGCAACGGCACCTTCACGGATGTCACGAACCGGGCCGGCCTCGGCGAGGGCAGGCTCTCGCATGGGTTCACGGCCGTGTTTGACGACTTCAATCAGGATGGCAAGATCGATCTCTTCGTGGCGAACGACTCCGACCCCAATTTCCTGTTCCTGAACCAGGGAGACGGCACGTTCAAGGAGTGCGCGCTGGAACGCGGGGTTGCCGTCAGCGCCGAGGGGAAGTCGCAATCGAATATGGGAGTGGCCGTCGGAGACTTCGATAACCAGGGAAGGCTTGGCATTCTGACCACCACATTTTTCGACGATTACTTCCCGCTGTTCCGGCAGGACAAATTCGGCTTCTTCGATGAGGTCTCGTTGGAGGCCGGCCTTCTGCAGGTTACCAGGCGTTATCTGGGCTGGGCCTGCGGGTTCGCCGATTTTGACAACGATGGCCAGCGGGACCTTTGGCTCGCCAACGGACATGTGTACCCGCGCTCGCCGCATTACTTCGAGCCGTTTACGGTGCTGCGGAATCAGGGGGGCCAATTTTCCACCGTTTTTCGCTATCCGGCGGCGCCGGACAACTCGTACCGCGGAGGCTGTGCGGGCGATTTCGACAACGACGGCCGGATCGATATAGCGGTGCTGCCTATCGCGGGCCCGCCTATGCTATTGCAAAACAAAACGTCGAACTCGAATTCCTGGGCCGGCCTGCACCTGCGCGGCACGCGCAGTAACCGCGATGCCATCGGGGCCAGCGTCCGGATCGCATACTGCGGCAAGACGCAGTTCGATACGGTCCGGAACGGCGGGAGCTATCTATCGCACAACGATCCACGCCTGCACTTCGGGCTGGGCGCGTGCACCAAGGTGGATCGCGTGACAATCACCTGGCCGAGAGGGGCCGTGCAGGTGCTGAACGAACTCCCGGTGGATCGCTATACCACGGTCGAGGAGCCCCGGTGAACACTTCGTGGGGCACCGTCGAAAACACATATCGTGCGGCGCAGAGCCACGAGGACAGGCTCCCAGCCCGCGGCGGCCTCCCAGGCCGCCGGTCCGCGATTTCACTAACTCTGTGCCTCTCTTCCTTCGTGTTCATCGGGTTGTCCGGGGCCTGGCAGGCTGTTCCCGATACACCCGGCAACTTCACCGATATCACCGCATCTAGTGGAATCCGTTTCCAGCACATCGCCTCGCACACATCCAGGAAATACCTGCCGGAGACCATGGGATCGGGCGTGGCGCTGTTCGACTATGACAACGATGGCCGGCTGGATATCTTTCTGGTGAATGGCGCGCCTCTCGACGATCCTACTCCGAAGGGCGCCATTCCGCGGAAGACCGGGCCGAAGTACTGGAATCGCCTCTTTCACCAGAAAAGCGACGGGACGTTCGAAGACATGACCGAGAAGGCCGGTCTGCAGGGGGTCGGCTACGGCATGGGAGTGGCAGTGGGCGACTATGACAACGACGGCTACGAGGACCTATACGTCACCGAATACGGCGGCAACCGGCTGTATCACAACAATGGGAACGGTACCTTCAGCGACGTAACGGCGCAGGCTGGCGTCGGAGGCAGCGGATGGTCTACGAGCGCGGCTTGGGTGGACCTCGACAATGACGGCCTGCTGGACCTCGTGGTCCTGCGTTATCTTCAATGGGACTTCGACGATATCTGGTGCGGCGACCATAAGGAGGGCTTTCGCGCCTATTGCCATCCCGATACGTTCAAGGCGGCTGTGCCGCTGGTTTATCACAACGACGGGAACGGCCATTTCACGGAGGTCGCGCAGAAGATTGGCTTGGCCCTGCCAGGCAAGGGCCTCGGGATCGCCCTCGCGGACTACGACCGCGACGGGCACATCGACCTTTTTGTGGCGAACGATTCCATGCCCGAATTCCTGTTCCACAACAAAGGCGACGGAACGTTCGAGGAAAGGGGCCTGCTCGCGCAGGTCGCAGCGGACGAAGACGGCCGCACCTACGCCGGCATGGGCGTGGACTTCGCCGACTTCAACAACGACGGTCTGCCGGACCTGGTGGTGGACGACCTCGCCAATCAAATGTATGCGATTTATCAGAACGCCGGCGATGGCACGTTCAATTACACTACCAAGACGTCGGGAATGGGCCGCATCACGATGCTGCACTCCGGGTGGGGGCTGCGGCTGATCGACTATGACAACGACGGCTGGAAGGATCTGTTGGTGGCGCAAGGGCACGATCTGGATACCATCGAGAAGACCAATCCGCAATTGCGTTATCGCGAGCCGATGTTGCTGGTCCGCAATACAGGTCATGGCTTTGTGGATGTTTCCGCGGCATCCGGCAGCGTCTTCCACCAGGCGTGGGTGGGCCGCGGGCTTGCCACTGGCGATCTCGACAACGACGGCCGCATCGACGCGGTGGTATCCACCAACGACGGTCCAGCCTATGTGATTCACAATGAAACGAAGACGGAGAATCACTGGCTCGCCCTAAAACTGGTAGGCCATCGAAGCAACCGGGATGCCATCGGCGCCGTGGTGAAACTTGTTACGCCACAAGCAACGCAGTACGCCACGGTAACGACTGCAAGCAGCTACCTTTCCTCAAGTGATAAGCGGGTACACTTCGGCCTGGGCCCCGCGGTGACGGCTCAAACGCTCGAAATTCTTTGGCCCCGCGGTATCCGCCAGGTGCTGAAGGATGTGCACGCTGGCCAGATCTTGCAGGTGGACGAGCCCATCCCGCCTGGCAGCCGTTGACACATCTCGTGTAAAACACCGTTGAAAACTCCAGTCACGCGACCGGAGTTAGTTGTACCTGATAACCAAGACCTCGCAGGTGGCGGACCAATTTGTCAGTCCGCCGCTTGATGGCCGGCGGGCGTGCCCCTTCCACGATGCACCACCCGGCCATCCCGCCGCTCGACGCGGTAAAACAGGGACGGAACAGGAAATCATGAGATGTCTGATGCGAGCCACTGTTTTCATTCCAGGGAGCTTACGCACAAAAGACACTAACTGAATATCAAGCCGGAACAGGGGGTATCAGGGCCTGATACCTGCCCGGATCAGGAGCCTGCTTAACGCCCGGATCAGGCCTGTTTATGGCCTGACATGTGCCCGGTCTCTCCTCGGTACCAATGACAGCTACCCCTATCCGCAGATAACCTACCTGCCGCTAGTCTTGTCGAATTCGGCCTGCTGACGGAAACTGAAAGATGAATGGCGAGAGCCGCGCTCGCGCCCCTGGATGCGATGTACGACGAGGAACAGCAGAAGAAATTTGTGGATGTCAGCCAGACGGGGTCGCGGGAGATTGCGAGCGTGGAAAGGCTGGATGGTCCGGCGAACGTAGCGAAGGCAGCGTAACTCACTGGGTAATCAGCACTTTGCGCCGGTTTTCGGGACCTCGAGAATGTGGTCACGGTGCCCGTGGCTTGTTTGAACGGTGACATTAATGGGACTTATCAGTGGAAGAACATGACGATGAACGATGCGATCGGAAATGAACAACGGTCAGACGGTAGCGCACAAAATGCCAGGGATGGGCTCCGTGCGGAGATCGCCGCACAAACTTGGGAACAGAGCGCTGAACTTTTAGCAGCGGACATTCTATCGGTGGCGAACGGGCGAGGTTAAGAAGGGACGATACGTTTACTATCACTGTACCGGGTACCGCGGCAAGTGCGCGGAGCCGTACACGCGCGAAGAAATGCTGGAACGCCAGTTCGCGCAGGGGCTGCGCGAACTCGTGATTCCGAGCCTGATTCTGGACTGGTTGCAAGAGGAATTGTTGCCAGTGACATAACCGAGCGTGCCGCCCGCGAGCAAACTCTGCGGCGCGATCAAGCGGAACTGAATCGACTCCAAAACCGCCTGGATGTGCTCTACGACGACCGGCTCGACGGGCGCATCGACGCCAGTACCTACGATAAAAAAGCCGCAGAAATTCGCCAACAACAGGATCGTCTGCGCCGTCGGCTCGCCGAGGCTCAATCTGCCGCGCTACCGCCCGTAAGCCAAGCAATAGACCTGATAGCGCTCACGGCCAAAGCCGCTGACCTGTTCCTGAAGCAACCAGTGGCGGAGCAGCGAAAACTCCTCCGGCTCGTCCTGGAGGCTGCGACCTGGAAGGGCGGGGAGTTGCGGATGTCGTTCCGGGAGCCATTTTCGCAGTTACGACTTTCGAACCGCGCAACTCACACAAACGACGGAGACTTAGGCGCTAACGGCAGCCATTTTGATATCTGGCGGTGAGGGTGGGATTCGAACCCACGGAACCCGCAAAGGTTCAACGGTTTTCGAGACCGCCCGATTCAACCGCTCTCGCACCTCACCGTTTCCTCCAATCTACCTGATTTCGCCCCTGCCCCGCAATCCCAGCGCCGTGATACGCTAATTCAGCACCACGTTGTGGAGGAGCATTCCCGATGATCATCGGCGTTCCCAAAGAAGTCAAAGACCATGAAACGCGCGTCGGGCTCGTGCCTAGCGGTGTCATCGCGCTGCGCGAGGCCGGCCACCAGGTCCTGGTCCAGTCCAGCGCCGGCGATGGCAGCGCGCTGCCCGACGCCGAATACGTGCAGGCTGGCGCGGCCATTCTGCCCAAGGCGGAAGAAGTCTGGCGGCGCGCCGACCTCGTCGTCAAAGTAAAGGAGCCGCAGCCGTCGGAATACGGCCATCTGCGCCCCGGCCTGATTCTGTTCACGTATCTGCATCTCGCGCCGCTGCCGGAATTGACCAACCGCATGCTGGAAGCCAAGGTCAATGGCGTCGCGTATGAAACCATCCACGACGCCGACGGTTCCCTGCCCCTCCTCACGCCGATGAGCGAGGTGGCCGGCCGCATGTCCGTGCAGGTGGGCGCGCAATACCTGGAAGCCCCCAACGGCGGGCGCGGCGTGCTGCTCGGCGGTGTACCCGGCGTGGCGCCGGCCAACTGCGTGATCATCGGCGGCGGCGTCGTCGGCACGAATGCCGCCAAGATCGCCCTGGGCATGGGCGCGCACGTCACTATGATCGATAGGAATCTGAACCGGCTGCGGCAACTGGACGACATCTTCGGCGGCCAGATCGTGACTCTGGCCTCCAATTCGTGGACCATCGGCGAAAATCTAAAGAGCGCGGACCTGGTGGTGGGCGCGGTGCTGATTCCGGGCGCCTCGGCGCCCAAACTGGTTCGCCGTGAGATGATCGCCAACATGAAACGGGGCTCCGTGGTGGTGGATGTGGCTATCGACCAGGGCGGATGCTTCGAAACGTCGCATGCCACCACGCACACCGAGCCGATCTATTTCGTCGACGGCGTGCTGCACTATTGCGTCTCGAACATGCCCGCGGCGGTGCCCCACACTTCAACATTCGCGTTGACCAATGCCACGTTCCCCTATCTGATGGAACTGGCCAACAAGGGCCTGGATCGTGCCTGCACCGATCACCCCGGCCTCCGCGAGGGCGTAAACACTTACAACGGCTACGTGACGCATGCCGGAGTGGCGGAATCCCAGGGCCGCCAATGGCGCGAGCTGTCAGGTGTAGTATAAGAGATGAAGCCATGCCAGCTAGCGCGCAGCAGACCGAGATTCCCCCGCAGCCTCTCACCGCGTTGACGGAAGAAGAGAAGCTTTTTCAGAGCACCGTGCGCCAGTTCGCGCGCGAACAGATCGGCCCCTATGTCCGGGAAATGGATGAGGCCGGTGTCTTCCGCAAGGACATCATTCGCCAGTTCTTCGAGTTGGGCCTGATGGGAATCGAAATCCCCGAGGAGTACGGAGGCAGCGGCGGCAGCTTCTTCCAGTGCATCCTGGCCGTGGAGGAGTTGTCCGCGGTGGATCCCTCGGCCGGCGTGATCGCGGACGTTCAGAACACCATCGTCAACAACGCCATTCTACGCTGGGCCAATGCGGCGCAAAAGAAGAAGTATCTGCCGAAGCTGGCCACCAACACGGTCGCTTCTTACGCGCTGTCGGAAGCCGGATCGGGCTCGGATGCGTTCGCCCTGGCGACGCGCGCGGTGGACGCCGGCGACCATTTTCTGCTGACCGGGCGCAAGCTCTGGATCACTAACGCGGCCGAAGCGGGCTTGTTCCTGCTGTTCGCCAATGCCAATCCGGATGCCGGATACCGCGGCATCACGGCGTTTCTGATCGAGCGCGAGTTTCCGGGCTTCCAGGTTGGTAAGAAAGAGGACAAGCTTGGCATTCGCGCTTCGTCCACCTGCGAGCTGATCCTCGACAACTGCCGCGTGCCGAAGGAAAACGTGATCGGCGACGTGGGCAAGGGCTACAAGATCGCCATCGAGACGCTCAACGAGGGACGCATCGCCATCGGCTCACAAATGATCGGACTGGCGCGCGGCGCCCTGGATCACGCGGTCGCCTACGCTCGCGAGCGCAAGCAGTTCGGCAAGACCATCGGCGAGTTTCAAGGCGTACAGTTCCAGCTTGCGGTGATGGCCACGGAAGTGGAGGCCGCCCGGCTGCTGGTCTACAACGCCGCACGTTTGCGGGATGCCGGCATGCCGTTCCAGACAGAGGCCGCGATGGCCAAGTACTACAGCTCGGAAATCGCCGAGAAGGTGGCTTCCAAGGCGATCGAAGTTCATGGCGGCGTGGGCATCACCAAGGATTACCCGGTGGAGAAACTCTACCGGGATGCCAAGATTGGCAGGATTTACGAGGGGACCAGCAACATACAGTTGCTGACGATAGCCAAGAAGTTACTGGGGAAGTAGACCCGAAACCACCGAGTTTCGGCTAACGTCTTTTCGGGGAGGGAAAAATGCGTCGATTTGCTCAAATTGCATTGTTCTCTGTCGTGTGCGTTCCTATCTGGGCGGGTGCGCCGAGTAAACCGCCGGCGCCCGCGACGGACGGTACAACGGCCAGCACCACCGATGTCAATCCGGACGAGATCATTCGCAAATTCGCCGCCAAGGAGAAAGAGTTTTCCGGGGCGCGCCAGAACTACACCTACCGGCAGACTGTGAAGATCCAGGAACTGGACGCTTCCGGCAGTCCGGGGGGGAAGTACGAGATCGTAGAAGACATCATCTTCTCGCCCGACGGAAAGCGCGAGGAGAAAGTGGTGTACGCGCCGGTGAACACTCTTCAGAATCTTCTCCTGACGCCGGAGGACGAACAGGATCTGAGGAATGTGCAGCCCTTCGTCTTGACGACCGACCAGGTTGGCGAATATGACATCCGCTACCTGGGCAAGCAAAACGCGGACGAAATTCCCTGCTATGTTTTCGCCGTGAAGCCCAAAAAGCTCGAGCCCCACAAGCGCTATTTCGAAGGACAGATCTGGGTGGACGATCGCGACTTCCAGATTGTGAAGACCTATGGCCAGGGCGTCGGGAAGGCCGGAGACCAGCGGTTTCCTAGGTTCGAAACACTGCGCGAGCAGATCGACGGCAAGTACTGGTTCCCCACTTATACGCATGCCGACGATACCCTGCACTTCAAGGATTCCGACCAAAAAATCCGTATGCTGGTGACTTACAAAGACTACAAGAAGTTCGAAGGCAAGTCTACCATTCACTTCGGCGAAATCGTGGACGATAAGTCCAAGGACCAGCCCAAGCCCCAGCCGAAGCCCTGAGTGGGTGCGGGTGAGGTAGGCGCTTTCGCCTGCCAACCGCTAAGGACTTAATAACGATACCCGATGTCACACCGACTTGTCCGGCGACCGCGCTAATTAGGACTTAGCGGCTGTTTGGTTGATTAAAACCGACAGTGGCTGTCGGCCGCCTCTAGCTCTTTCGTCGCGGCAAATGCACATGGCCGCCGACAATCCTAATAACTTAGAGCTTCGATCCGCACCCGTCAGCGCTTAAATCGGCGTCCCATCCCGGCCGAGCGTCAGCCTTACGTGAGGTCGGTGCTCTGTCCGACCTCGATAATGTAACCGTCAGGATCGCGGATGTAGCAGCGAATCTCGCCGTACTTTTCCTTCGGCTCCGTGATGAACTCGGCTCCTCGACTTTTCCATAATTCATAGCACGCTTGAATATCCGCAACGCGAATATTCAAGAAGCTGCTGACCTTATCCGGGTCGGCGGGCACGCTGAGCGTTACCGACGGCTTGTCCGGGGTGGGCCCGCCCCCGACGTTGACAATCAGCCAAGTATTCGCGATCTGAATGTGCCCAGACGCACCCTTGCTGTCGCCTCTGCTCAGAATGCGGCCGCCGAAGACCTTTTCATAAAAATCAGCCGATCGGTCGATGTCGGCGACGGTGATGAAATGTGTGACGGTGAACCCGTCGCGCGGGGGCATCTCATAGCTCTTTTGTTCAATTTGTACGCTGCTCATTGACGGCTCCAATTCCGATAAACAGTGCTCATCTGCTGATTCTGGCTCTTCCGTGTTCATACCTGCGGCCGATTAAGCCCGGCGAGGAAACGCAAAACAATTGGACCAAGCTATCGCGCGATACTTCGGCAACGCGATTTCCGGCGCCTTTCCAACTAGGGGCAACCCTCCACATGCGCGAGGAAACATTCGCATCAGCGGTTGATGTAGGTTATGGCTGCGGGAATCCGAACATCAACCACGACTGATTGGCTACCCAATGCGGGTACAGCTCCGTCATCTGATCGAACAGCTCCTGGTCGGATGTCGCGGTTTTCTGCAGCCGATCGAAGTCCTGCAGGTAACGCTTGGTGTCTTGGATCGTCGAGGGAGAGTCGGGCGCGCCAGGCTTCTTGTGACCCGCGACAACAATCGCCGGGTTCAGCGCCGCTAACCGGTCTAGCGCCGCGATCCAATTCTTTCGGCTCTCGGGGGTGGTGTCGCCGACGTAAATGCGGCATTGGTTGTACACAACGTCGCCAGCGACGATCAGGCCGATCGATGGAACGTGTAGAGACGTCGAATCGGGACTATCGGTGCGGCCCTGCTCGATGATGCGCAATTCGTGGCCCTCGAGAGTGAACGTGTCGCACTCATAGGGTTCAGGTGGAACCAACTTGGTGGCCACTTGCCCAGGAAAGAGCCGGCGGGCCAACCGCTCCACTGGGGGAGAGAAAGACATCTGCATGGCGTTCACCGTCTTGGGCGTTGCTATCGCCCGAGCGCCCGGGAAACGGTCGAGCAGAATGCTCAGACCGTAGAAGTGGTCGAAATGGGCGTGCGTTATATAGATAGTCTCCAAGTTGCGGTTGTGCAGAGCGACCCAACCCGCGAGAGCCTCGGCCTCAGCCACTGTTCCCATTGCGTCCACCAGCACCGCGTCGTACTCGCCGAAGATTAAAGTCGACGTGATAGGGTCAAAGCCGAGCGCTTCGCCGAAGGGCTTTGGCCGCTCGCCGACCATAGTCTTTCCCGGGGCCGTAAAAACGTTCACACTAAGCGTGTTCGACGCGACAGGCGCGGTCACGCGCGTCGTCTCTTTCAGTCCATTTGTGCCGTCCATTTGGTACTCCTTTCGATGTAAGAGCGAGTGACTGTTCAAAGCAAAATTGGCAGAAGCGCGACGACGAATCCTTTGGACGAAGGTATCGATCAAGACCAAATTACTGGCTCGACACTGCAGCCCGGAAGGCCTCCAGAGAACATCCGCAGCCGTTTAAATCCGAATCCCATCCGGGCCGAGCGCTAACCGTACTTGAGCTCGGTGCTCTGTCCGACCTCGATAATATAACCGTCAGGATCCCGGATGTAGCAGCGAATCTCGCCGTACTTGGGTATTGGCTCCGTGATGAACTCGGCTCCTCGACTTTTCCACAATTCATAGCACGCTTGGATATCCGCAACGCGGATATTCATAAAGCCG